>ERZ827108.599-NODE-599-length-59914-cov-7.596101_pt1 | contig 59914 bp, 55 predicted proteins | sample MGYA00519921_ERZ827108 | MGnify/ENA primary metagenome ERZ827108 (study PRJEB31778, sample SAMEA3449258) | human gut metagenome | biome: human gut; feature: human-associated habitat; material: faeces | place: United Kingdom | collected 2010/2012 ...
AAATAATCCGCCTAGAATACTTGCAGTTTGTATAAATTTTATATCTTTAACAACAATATTGCATAGTCTGTTCCAGGGAAATGCAAATGGGACGAATTGTCCTTGCAGCCATTCTCCAAATATATATAAAAAACTTAAAATTAAAATATCTGTAAATATATAATTTGTATTTTTATAAATAGTAAATGGAAGTATAAATATTATTGATAATAAAATTGAAATAATTAATAGTAAAATAACTGATATAATAATTCCTAAATACTTATTTTCAAAATAATTAACTCCAATTGATAAAATCCATATGTCTGAAATACAATAAAATATAAATGTAAAATTAAACAAAATTAATTTCGTATGGCATTTATATTTTAAAATTACATAAAAAACCGGTGAAATAGAAAAAAATATGGCAAACCATAAACAATTAATATTAAATGACAATGCTGATATTAGTCCGGACAACGCAGCTATGCAAATACATTTATTCTTATTCATTTTAAAATCCTGTTTTTATAAAGTCATAAAATTATATTTTCAAAAAAAATAAAAAATATTCTTTATTGTTTGTTGTTTTAATTAATTATAATATTTAGATAAAAGCAAAAATCCTCTTGCAATTTTGTGAAAATTGTTGTATTATATTATAGTATTGTTAGGTGTTAGGAGCTTTTACATGGAATTGATTTCAATTATTGTCCCTTGTTATAATGAACAGGAAGTTCTTCCGATGTTCTACGATGAGATTACAAAAACTATGAATGACATGAAAGTTGGTAATTCTCAGCTGGATTTTGAATTGTTATTTATAAATGACGGTTCAAAAGATAATACTTTAAATATGCTTAGGGAATTAGCTTATAAGGATAAACATGTCCGTTATATTTCTTTTTCCCGAAATTTTGGCAAAGAAGCAGGAATGTATGCCGGTCTTGAAAATTCAAAAGGTGATTATGTAGTTATTATGGACGCTGACTTGCAGCATCCTCCTGCATATATTCCCAAAATGTATGATTATGTTAAAAATCATGGATATGACTGTGCTACTACACGCAGAATAAACAGAAAAGGCGAATCTAAAATACGTTCATGGTTTGCAAGAAAATTCTATAAAATCATGAATAAAATTTCCCAGACTGAAATAGTAGACGGCGCTCAGGATTTTAGATTTATGACGCGTCAGATGGTTGATTCAATATTGTCTATGAAAGAATATAATCGCTTTTCAAAGGGAATTTTTAGCTGGGTAGGATTTAATGTCAAGTATATAGAATATGAAAATGTTGAAAGAGCTGCGGGTACTACAGCCTGGTCATTCAGTAAGTTATTCTCATATTCACTTGAAGGTATTTTTGCTTTTTCAACTGCGCCGCTTGCTTTGGCTTCTCTTCTCGGCATATTAAGCTGTCTGATTGCATTTATAATAATTATTGCCATTGTTATTAAAACGCTTGTATTTGGAGAAGATGTTCAGGGGTATCCGACTATTGTTTGTGCAATTTTCTTTGTGGGCGGTTTACAGCTTTTTTGTATAGGTATTCTTGGACAATATTTATCTAAAACTTATCTTGAAACTAAGCAAAGACCAGTGTATCTGATAAAAGAAACTGAACAATTTGTAAAAGATAAAAATGAAAAAGATTAATAAAATAAATATCAGTGACAAAAACAATAAAATGAACTGGCATATAAAATTAATGTTTATTTTTTTGTTCTGTACTTTAGTTGTTATGTTAGCGGCATTAATTAAATTTTATTATGATGTTAATAAAGAAAATAATCAGGCTTATCTGGATTCAAATATTATTACTGATCTCAGTACTGATAAAACTAACTATAAAATTATTAGAAATGACGATGGTATGTTGGGTATTGTTGATAGTGAAGGCAGGTCGGTTATTGAGCCGCAATGGGATAACATTTATATTCTGAATTCAAATCGATTTGCCGTTCAAAAAAAGATAAATGACGTTCTTAAAATGGGTATAATCGATAGTGATGAAAATTATATCACTCCATTTATTTATACCAAATTTATTTCTGTCGATAACGATTATTTAATAGGTTATTTTGAAAATGAAACGGGCTTTTCTGTGTTTGATACATGCGGTAATTTAATTACTGATAAAAAATGGTTGAAATATCAATATGATAAAGACAATAAAAAATTAACTTTATCAAATGATTCCGGAGACTATATTTTCTTAAATGATAATAATAAAATAATATGTTCGGAAATTAAATTCTCACGAAAAATAAAATCAGAAATTAATATTACATTTGATGTTAATAATGCTGAATTAATAGAGCAGATAAATTCAGATAATTTATTTGATATTTTTAATATCATGTGCACATATTTTGAGGCTCTTACTTCAAATAATATGGAGGAAATTAAAAAGATAACCAATGACCAATACTATTCGTCTCTTTCACTAAATAATTTTTTTAATAATTGTGAAATTAAAAATATATCAAATGTAAAAATTGAAAAGTTTATTTCGGAAGAATGTACATATATCTTATCTGTAGAAGTAATTTATGATTATAAGAATCATGAAAAAAATATAAAAAATTTAAAATCTTTATTATCGCTGACGGTTATTAAAGACGCCGATTCACTGATATTAAAAAGTATTAATAAAGAAGAATTATAAAATGGAAAAGGTGATTAAATTATGAGTAAAAAAGTTGCTGTTATTATGGGGAGCGACAGCGATCTTCCCATTGTTAAACAAGCTGTTCAAAAACTTAAGGAATTTAATGTTCCGTTTGACGTGCATGTAATGTCAGCACACCGTACTCCTGAAGATGCGGCTGAATTTTCCAAGCATGCTCAGGAAAACGGTTTTGGAGTAATAATATCCGCAGCCGGTAAAGCAGCGCATTTGGGGGGAGTTTTAGCAGCTCATACAACGCTTCCTGTAATTGGAATTCCAATAAAATCATCAACCTTAGACGGTCTTGACGCTTTACTGTCAACTGTTCAGATGCCAAGCGGCATACCTGTAGCAACTGTGGCAATTGACGGTGCGGTAAACGCTGCGATTCTTGCTGTACAGATTCTTGCATTATCTGATAAAGAATTATCAGATAAACTTGTTGATATGAAAAAACAAATGTCAGAATCAGTTAAAGCTAAAGATAAAAAAATTTCTCAGGAAATAAATAATTTAATTTAATTTGGAGGAAAGTTAAATGGAAAATATTGTTAGAACAGAACAGCTTTATGAAGGCAAAGCCAAAAAGGTTTTTGCAACAAATAATGACAACTATGTTATTGTCGATTACAAAGATGATGCTACAGCATTCAACGGTGAAAAAAAAGGTACCATAAATAATAAAGGGGTCATTAATAATAGAGTGACTAATCATCTTATGAAACTTCTAGAAAAAAATGGTATACCTACTCATCTTGTCGAAGAAATTTCAGACCGTGAAACAATTGTAAAACGTGTAACAATCGTACCTCTCGAAGTAATAGTAAGAAATATAGCCGCAGGCTCACTGTCCAAAAGAATAGGTTTAGACGAGGGTATAAAACTAAACAAAACAGTTTTAGAATACTGTTATAAAGATGATGATCTTGGAGATCCCATGGTCAATGAATATCATATAATGGCAATGGAATGGTGTACAAAAGATGAATTGGATCTGATTGCATCTTACGCACTTAAAATTAATGATATACTCTCTGAATATTTAAAGGATCTTAATATTGAATTAATTGATTTTAAGCTGGAATTCGGCAAGACATCTGACGGCACTATTGTACTGGCAGATGAAATTTCTCCTGACACATGCCGTTTCTGGGACAGCGTTACTCATGAAAAGCTTGATAAGGACAGATTCAGAAGAAATATGGGCGGCGAGGAAGACGCATATAAAGAAATTATGAAAAGACTTCTGGGAGAATAATTTTTTCATCTGAATGGAGTAAAATTTATGTTTGATCAAATAAAAGAAGAATGCGGCGTATTCGGTATATACAGTAAAGATACTATGGATGTCGCATCTCAGACATACTTTGCATTATATGCTTTACAACACCGAGGACAGGAAAGCTGCGGAATTGTTGTAAATGACAAAGGTATTTTGTCATATCATAAAGATCTTGGTCTTGTTCCTGATGTTTTTAATGAAGGGAATCTGAGAAAACTTGGTATGGGTAACATAGCTATAGGACATGTAAGATATTCTACTACAGGTAAATCCAATCGCTCAAATGCTCAGCCTTTAGTTGTCAGGCACATAAAAGGACCTATGGCTATAGCTCACAATGGAAATCTTGTCAATGCAAGAGATTTACGTGAAAAATATGAATTAAACGGCGGAATATTTCACAATACAAATGATACTGAAGTAATTTCATATGCAATAACAGAACAAAGGTTAATTCAGCCGTCTATTGAAAAAGCAGTTGAACAGGCTATGTATAAGTTTAAGGGAGCATATTCTCTTGTTATCATGTCTCCTAAAAAACTCATAGCTGCAAGAGATCCTCAGGGATTCAGACCGCTTTGTATGGGTGAAACGGAAACGGGCGCTATTGTTTTTGCTTCTGAAAGCTGTGCTTTGGACAGCATTGGTGCACGATTTATCAGAGATGTTGAACCGGGAGAGATTATCATTGTTGATAAAAACGGAGCGCATTCTTTAAAAACCCATTGTGGTCAAAAAACCTCCATGTGTGTATTTGAATATGTGTATATTGCACGTCCCGACTCTGTTATTGAAGGTTCGAGCGTACACCAGGCAAGATTAAACGCAGGAAAAAAATTATGGCAGGAATCTCCGGTAGAAGCGGATGTTGTTGTGGGTGTTCCGGACAGTGGTCTTGACGCTGCTTTGGGATTTTCAATGGCGTCCGGAATACCATACGGCGTTGGATTTATAAAAAATCGGTATGTCGGCAGAACTTTTATTCAGCCTAGCCAGTCTCAGCGGTCTAATTCGGTTAGAATAAAACTGAATGTAATTAAAGATGTTGTCAAAGGAAAAAGGGTAGTATTGATTGATGATAGTATTGTACGCGGCACAACAAGCGCAAGAATAGTTAATCTTATACGTGAAGCCGGAGCAACAGAAGTTCATATGCGTATATCCAGTCCGCCGTTTACAAATCCATGTTACTTTGGCATTGACATCGACAGTAAAGAAAATTTAATTGCCTGTCAGATGAGTATTGAGGAAATTGCAAAAGAAATAGGCGCCGATTCATTGGGATATCTAAGTATTGAAGGGGTTAAAAATATTGCTGAAAATGCAAAATGTAATTTCTGTACAGGATGCTTTACGGGAGAATATCCAATAAGAGTTCCTAAAGAAATGCCCAAAGATAAATTTGAACGTAAAATTGACGAATAAATAAATTTTTGGAGGATCATTTAATGAAAAGCTTTTCTGAAAGTTATAAAAAGGCCGGTGTTGATGTTACAGCTGGTTACAAAGCTGTTGAACTGATGAAAGTTCATGTTCAAAAAACTATTACAGACGGCGTTATATCCGGTATCGGTGGTTTTGGAGGCTTATTTGAGCCTGACCTGACAGGTATAAAAAAACCTGTATTTGTTTCAGGTACAGACGGCGTCGGCACCAAATTAAAAATTGCTTTTTTAATGGACAAGCATGATACAATTGGTATTGATTGTGTTGCTATGTGCGTCAACGATATAATTTGCTGTGGTGCAAAACCTCAGTTTTTCCTTGATTATATTGCTGTCGGTAAAAATTATCCTGAAAAGGTAGCAGAAATAGTATCCGGCATCGCAGACGGATGTGTACAGTCAGGATGTGCGCTTATTGGCGGCGAAACAGCTGAAATGCCGGGTTTTTATCCTGTTGATGAGTATGATGTAGCAGGATTTGCAGTAGGGGTTGTAGACAAGGAAAAAATACTGAAGCCGGAAACTCAAAAAGCTGGAGATATACTGATTGCAATAAAATCAAGCGGAGTACATTCTAATGGTTTTTCATTAATAAGAAAAGTTTTTACGGTCAATGAACAAACTCTGGCAAGACATTTCTCCGATCTTGGAACAACACTTGGCGATTCTTTACTCACGCCTACAAGAATTTATGTAAAACCAATTCTTTCATTACTTGACCAAGTTAATGTTAAAGCAATTTCTCATATTACAGGCGGAGGATTTTATGAAAATATTCCTCGTTCACTGCCAGAAGGTATATCTGCACAAATCTGCAGAAATAATGTTCAGATTCTTCCTATATTCGACTTGATTGCAAGAACAGGTCATATTCCGGAAAGAGACATGTTTAATACGTTTAATATGGGTGTGGGAATGACTGTATCTGTTGATAAAAATGATGCTGATAAAGCGGTTGAAATTTTAAATAATTCAGGTGTTGAAGCATATATTTTAGGCGAACTGGTTAATAGCGATGAAGGTGTTATTATTAATTAAGCGAGGTAAATTATGAATATATCAGATAAGCCCTTGAAAAATATTATTGTTTTAGTTTCCGGAGGAGGAACTAATTTACAGGCGCTTATTGACGCTCAGAATAATGGACAAATTATCGGCGGCAAAATATCGTGTGTAATTTCATCAAATCCCAATGCATACGCATTGGTAAGAGCAAAAGAAAACGGTATTCCCACCAGAATAATTCCAAGAAAATCATATAAAGATAATAAAAGCTACAGCGAGGCAGTCTTGGAAGCCCTCTATGAAGAATATGCTGATTTAATTGTTCTTGCAGGATTTATGACTATTCTTGATAAAAGTATCGTTAAGGCTTATCCTTATAAAATAATAAATGTTCATCCTGCTTTGATACCATCATTCTGCGGTCAAGGATTTTATGGTTTAAAAGTACATGAAGAAGCATTAAAATATGGAGTTAAAATAAGCGGAGCTACTGTGCATTTTGTAAATGAAATTGCAGACGCAGGCGCTATCATTATGCAGAAAGCAGTTGCTGTTAAAAATGATGATACTCCGGAAAAACTTCAAAAGCGTATTATGCAGGAAGCAGAATGGAAAATTCTTCCTGAAACTGTTTCGTTATTTTGTCAGGATAGAATTGAAATTAATAATGGCAAAGCATACATAAAGGAAGATTAAGTTAAAAAACAATATTTCTGTACTTAAAGCAAATTGTATATACATTTATTTTGAAATAACAAAGAAGGGAATATTATGAATAAAATTGATATTGCAATGGAACTCACCGGTAATTCTTACCCGGGGAGAGGAATCATAATCGGAAAATCTGAAAATGGTAAAAATGCGGTTACAGCATATTTTATAATGGGACGCAGTGAAAACAGCCGTAACAGAGTATTTGTAGAAGATGGCGAAGGTATCAGGACGCAGGCATTTGATCCGGAAAAATTGTCTGATCCTAGTCTTATAATTTATTCTCCTGTAAGAGTATTGGGAAATAAAACCATAGTAACAAACGGTGATCAAACAGATACCATTTATGATTTAATGAATAATCAGCTTACTTTTGAACAGGCTTTGCGAACAAGAGAGTTTGAACCTGACGCTCCAAACTATACTCCAAGAATTTCGGGTATAATAAAGGTTGAACCAAATAAAACTTTCAACTATGCGCTTTCAATTTTAAAAAGTGCTGACGGAAATCCGGAATCCTGCAGCAGATTTACATTCTCATATAATAATCCAATAAATGGTGAAGGACACTTTATCCATACATATATGAGTGATGGTAATCCTCTTCCGAGTTTTGAAGGAGAACCAAAGCTTATTTCAATTCCTGATAGTATAGAAGAATTTTCTCAATTACTATGGAATAACTTAAATTCTGATAATAAAGTTTCGTTATTTATCAGATTTATAAATTTAGAAACCGGAAAATATGAATCAAAAATAATTAATAAAAATTGTTAGGAGAAGTTTTATGTCTGCTGAAATGTTTTTAAAGTATGGATGTAATCCAAATCAGAAGCCTTCTAAAATTTATATAAATAATGGTGAATTACCTATAACGGTATTAAACGGTAATCCGGGATATATTAATTTACTGGACGCTTTTAATGGCTGGCAATTAGTAAAAGAACTTAAAGAAGCAACCGGATTATGTGCCGCAACTTCATTTAAACATGTATCTCCTGCCGGAGCAGCTGTGGGTATTCCTTTGGATGAAACTCTGAAAAAAGTTTATTTTGTTGATGATCTTGAAGATCTTTCACCAATGGCATGTGCTTATGCAAGAGCCAGAGGCGCTGACAGAATGTCTTCATACGGCGATTTTGTTGCATTATCTGATACCTGTGACGTACCAACTGCTAAAATGCTTCAGCGAGAAGTTTCTGACGGCATTATTGCTCCAGATTATACTGATGAAGCATTAGAAATTTTAAAATCCAAGAGAAAAGGCACATATAATATAATAAAAATTGATCCTAATTATGTTCCGGAAGAAATTGAAACTAAACAGGTTTTCGGAATAACATTTGAACAGGGAAGAAATAATTTAAAAATTAATAATGAACTTCTTCAAAATATTGTTACTGATAATAAAGAGATTCCTGAAGATAAAAAACGTGATTTGCTTATATCGCTAATCACATTAAAATATACACAGTCTAATTCAGTTTGTTACGTAAAGAACGGACAGGCAATCGGTATCGGTGCTGGTCAACAGTCAAGAATTCATTGTACCAGATTGGCAGGCAATAAAGCAGATATATGGTGGTTGCGTCAGTCCCCACAGGTTTTGAATTTGAAATTTGTTGATAATATCAGAAGACCTGATCGCGACAATGCTATTGATGTTTATATTTCCGACGAATATATGGATGTTTTAGCTGACGGTGCATGGCAAAATATTTTTAAGGAAAAACCACCGGTATTTACTAAGGGCGAACAAAAAGAATGGCTTGAAAAAAATACTGATGTATGCCTTGGTTCCGATGCATTTTTCCCATTCGGCGATAATATTGAACGAGCTAAAAAAAGCGGTGTATTATATATTGCAGAACCAGGAGGTTCTATAAGAGACGACAATGTAATTGAAACCTGCAATAAATATAATATGGCTATGGCTTTTACAGGAATACGTCTTTTCCATCATTAATTTTTTTAAGTTATATAATTAATATGTTAAGGAGATAAAATATGAACGTATTGGTTGTCGGCGGCGGCGGCAGGGAACATGCAATTATAATGAAACTTGCTGAAAGTCAAAAAATTAATAAATTATACTGTACCCCGGGAAACGGTGGTATAAAGAAATATGCACAATGCTTTTCAGTTAATGCAACCGATATAGACGGTGTTGTAAAGCTTGCTAAAGAATTATCTGTTGATATGGTTGTTGTTGCTCCGGACGATCCACTAGTTCTCGGTATGGTTGATGCATTAGAAGCCGAAGGCATTAAAGCTTTCGGACCTAATAAAGCAGCAGCTATTATTGAAGGCAGTAAAGTTTTTTCAAAAGATCTTATGAAAAAATATGGTATACCTACAGCTAAATATGAAATTTTTTCAAATTCAGCTGCGGCAATAGAATATTTAAAAAATGAAAATAAATATCCTGCTGTTATTAAAGCAGATGGATTGGCTTTAGGTAAGGGAGTCATAATTGCTCAGAATTTTGATGAGGCAAAAGACGCTGTAATATCTATTATGGAAGATCAGATTTTTGGAAAAAGCGGTTCTAATATCGTTATAGAAGAATTTTTAACAGGTCCGGAAGTATCTGTATTGTGTTTTACAGACGGTAAGACAATTTCACCTATGGTATCTTCTATGGATCATAAACGTGCACTGGATAATGATGAAGGATTAAATACCGGCGGAATGGGAACTGTTGCACCAAATCCATATTATACAAAAAACATTGATGATGTGTGTATGAAGTCAATTTTTATCCCTACAATTAAAGCAATGTCAAAAGAAAACAGAACATTTAAAGGCTGTCTTTATTTTGGTTTAATGATAACAGAAAACGGTCCAAAGGTAATTGAATATAATTGCCGTTTTGGAGATCCTGAAACACAGGTTGTTCTTCCTTTACTTGACACCGATTTAGTTGATATATTTAATGCTGTTATAAATGAAACATTAGATCAATTAGATATTAAATGGAAAAATCAATCTGCCGCATGTATTATTATGGCAAGCGGGGGATATCCTAAAAAATATGAAACAGGAATTGAAATAACCGGTTTGGACGAAAAGGGACAATTAAATAATTCTTTGGTTTTTCATGCAGGTACAAAGCTTGAAAATCAAAAATTTTATACATCCGGCGGAAGAGTATTAGGAGTTACTGCGATATCAGATAAGCTGAATGTCGCACTTGATATTGCATATAATTCTGTTTCTAAAATACATTTTGATAAAATGCACTATAGAAAAGATATTGGTCAGAAAGCATTAAAATCAAATAAAATACAGGAAGAATTAATATGTTATTAAATAGATTTTTACCTAGAATAGAATTTGATAATTATGAAGATTTTAAAGAAAACTATAAAGTAAATGTACCTGAAAATTTTAATTTTGGTTATGATATTGTTGATGAATGGGCTAAACAGGAACCGGAAAAATTAGCTTTAGTATGGTGTAATGATCATAATGAGGAATATAAATTTACATTTACTGATATATCTAAATTGTCAAATAAAGCGGCAAACTATTTCAAAAGTATAGGTATAAGCAAGGGTTCCGTTGTAATGCTTATTTTACGCAGAAGATGGGAATATTGGATATGTGCTGTTGCTCTTCATAAAATAGGTGCAATAGTTATACCTGGTTCTTTACAGCTTACAGCTAAAGATATAGTATACAGAGGAAACGCTGCTGAAATTACTGCTATAGTCAGTATAAATGATGATTTTGTAATTAATCAAATAGAATCTGCTGACTGTGATATACCGTCGTTAAAGCATAAAATTGTTGTAGGAGAAAAATATAGTACATGGGATTATTTTGAAGATGAAATTCAGAAATTCTCAGATATATTTGAACGTCCTGTTAATGAAGAAGCAAATAAATGGGACGATACAATGCTTATTTATTTTACTTCCGGTACTACTGGTATGCCTAAAATGGTTAAACATAACTTTGCGCATCCTTTAGGTCATATAGTAACTGCAAAATATTGGCAGCAAGTACAGGAAAATAAACTTCATATGAGTGTTTCAGACTCAGGTTGGGCAAAATTTGGCTGGGGAAAAATATATGGACAATGGATTTGCGGAGCAGTAATTTTTTGTTATGATATGGATAAATTTATTCCGCTTAAACTGCTTGAAAAAATAACCGAATATAAAGTTACTACTTTTTGTGCTCCTCCTACTATGTTTAGATTTATGTTACAGGAAGATGTTTCAAAGTTTGATTTATCAAATATAAAAACATGCTGTATTGCAGGCGAACCTTTAAATCCGCAGGTATTCAATGATTGGTATAAATTAACCGGATTAAAACTTCGTGAAGGTTTCGGTCAAACGGAAGGAACTGTTTTAATTGCTAATTTTAAATGGATGGAACCATCGGCAGGTTCTACCGGAAAACCATCACCTTTGTATGATATACGGCTTATTAACAATGATGGAAATGACTGCAAACCGGGTGAAGAAGGAACAATTGTAATTTATGGGGTCAATAAAAAGCTTCCTATAGGATTATTTACAGGTTATTATCATAATCCTGAACTAACTGATAAAGCTCTTGGCGGGGAATATTATGACACCGGCGATATGGCTGTGCGTGATGAAAACGGATATTATTGGTTTATGGGCAGAAATGATGATGTAATAAAATGTTCCGGTTACCGCATAGGCCCATTTGAGGTAGAAAGCGCAATGATAGAACATCCATCGATAGTCGAATGTGCAATAACTTCTGCTCCGGATCCGATTCGCGGTCAAGTAGTAAAAGCAACAGTTGTGTTAGCTAAAGAATATACTCCTAGCGAAGAACTAACTAAAGAATTACAAGAACATGTAAAGCGTACTACAGCGCCTTATAAATATCCAAGAATTATTGAATATGTTAATGAATTGCCAAAAACTATTGGCGGCAAAATAAAACGTAAAGAAATTAGAATGCAGGATAATAGCAAATGATAAAAACCCGGAGGAATTTATGAATGAACGATTGCCTTTTCTTCAGCAAAAGACGTCCAAGTTGACAATTTCGCCGGGTGTTTATTTAATGAAGAATAAAAATAATGATATTATATATATAGGTAAAGCTAAAAATTTAAAAAACCGAGTAAGCAGTTACTTTAGACATAATTCGAGTCATACACCAAAGGTTTTACACATGGTTGAAAATGTTTATGATTACGATTTTATTGTAACTGACAGTGAATATGAAGCATTGATTTTGGAATGCAGTTTAATTAAACAGCATAAACCTAAGTATAATATATTGCTTAAGGATGATAAAGGATACTTTTATATTAAAATTTCGAATGATTTATACCCGAAAATTACTGCTGAAAAAAATGTAGATAAAACTGGTGAATTCTTTGGTCCATATACAAGTTCTTTTATTGCTACTCAAACTGTAGATGAAGTCAATAAAGTATTTAAATTGCCAACCTGTAAATACAAATTTAATGAAAAAAGAAAACCTATGAGACCTTGTCTAAATTATCATATAAATCAATGCATAGGTCTTTGTCATAATGATATTACTCCAGAAGAATTTAATGAAATTATTAATCAAGCTAAATCATATATTCAAAATGGAAATAATTTATCAATAAAGAAGCTTCAATTGCAAATGGATAAAGCATCTGAAAACTTGGACTTTGAAAAAGCAGCAAGAATAAGAGATAGAATCAATGCTATTACAAAATCTAATCAAAAACAAAAAATATTTGATATAGATCTAAAAAGCTGTGATTTTATTGCTTCATCCCAAAGTTCCAATGGAATTTGCATTTCTTTATTAATTTATAGAAATGGGCGTCTTTTTGATAAATTGATTTTTTCATATTGTAATGAAGAGTGCGATGAAAATTATTTAGAATCATTTTTGATAATGTACTATACTTCTCAGGATAATATTCCTAAAAATATAGTTCTTGAGGAAAAAATTGAAAATGTAGAATTAATAAAAAAAGTGCTATGTGATAAATGTAATCATAACATTAAATTTTCATTTCCTCAAAAAGGTAACTTATTAAAATATATTATGATGGCAAAATCAAATGCTGAAGAGTATTTATCTGTCCAAAATGGGAGAACCAGAAAAGAAATATCAGCACTTGAAGAATTATCCAAAATTTTAGGTTTGAAAAAACCTCCTGAATACATAGAAGCATATGATATTTCTAATTTATCATCATCTTCAATGGTTGCAGGAATGGTTGTGTTTAAAAATGGACGTCCATTTAAAAAAGCATATAAGCGATTTGCCATAAAAGACAGCCTTATTCAAAACGACTATGCATGTATGCAGGAAGTTATCGAAAGGCGATTTAATGAATATTTGCATGGAAATGACAGTGGGTTTATTACACTTCCGGATTTAATTTTACTTGACGGTGGCAAAGGACATGTAAATGCAGTATTACAGACAATAAAAAAATTTAATTTAGATATTCCGATATATGGTCTTGTTAAGGACAGTAAACACAGAACGCGAGCTATAGCTACAGGCGGCAGTGAAATATCTGTCTCGAAAAAATCTCAAGCGTTTATTTTGATGACAAAAATTCAGGATGAAGTTCACAGATTTGCAATATCATATATGAAAACGAAACATACAAAAAATAGTTTCAGTTTTGAATTAACAAAAGTAAAAGGCATAGGATCAAAAAAAGCTCAAAAACTTATTTTGGAGTTTAAAACTAAGGAAAATTTAAAAAAAGCTAGTCCTGAGGAATTATCTAAAATAGCAGGTGTAAATAGTAACATTGCCGAAGAGTTATACAACCTGATTCAAAATTTATAAAGTAGGTGAAATGATGAGAGTTATCACAGGAATAGCAAAAGGTATAAGACTGGAAACTATGGAAGGTTTGGATGTACGTCCCACAACTGATAAGGTTAAAGAAGCTATATTTTCATCAATTCAGTTTGAATTATATAATTCAGATGTTCTGGATTTATTTGCCGGCAGCGGCCAGTTGGGAATTGAAGCGCTAAGCAGGGGAGCACAGTCGGCAGTATTTATTGATAATTCTAAAAAATCCATTGAACTTGTCAAAAAAAATCTTGAAAAAACAAAACTTATTAAACAAGCTCAGATATTTCAAATGAATAGTTATGATTTTCTTAAACAAACAAATAAAAAATTTGATTTTATTTTTCTGGATCCCCCATATAATAAAGGAATATTAACTGAAATATTGCCATTATTGTCTGATAAATTAAATTATAATGGTAAGATTATCTGTGAATATGAACAAAATTTGATTTTACCTGAAAAAATTGTAGATTTAATATTGAAAAAAAATTATAAATATGGTAAAATAAATATATCAATGTTTTGTCGTTATGGAGAGGATGAATAAATTGAAAAGAATAGCTGTTTGTCCGGGAAGTTTTGATCCTATAACTTTTGGACATATTGATATAATTAAAAGAGCATCACAGCTATTTGATGAAGTTGTTGTTTTAATTTCAGTCAATACAGTTAAATCACCCAGTTTTACTGAATCGGAACGTATGATGATGATAAAAAAAAATACTAGTGAATTTGGTAATGTTGTTATTGACGTTCTGGATGGTCTTTTAGCTGATTATGTAAAGAAAATTGGCGCAGTTGCAATTGTTAAAGGTCTTAGAGCTGTTAGTGACTTTGAATATGAATTTCAGATGGCTCTTGCAAATAAAAAACTATACAATGGCGCTGAAACAGTATTTCTAACAACTTCAACGGAAAATATGTACTTAAGTTCAAGCGTTGTTAAGCAAATTGCTTATTTTGGCGGTGACATAAGTCATTTCGTACCTGAAAACGTGCTTGATTTTATAAGAAAAAGGCTTATAAAGGAGTAATTTTATGAATAATAAAATTGATGAGATACTTGATGAAATGGATGAGGTTCTTGATAAAGCTAAACCGTTTCCCTTTGCTGGAAATAAGTTTCTCGTTGATGCAGATAGAATGCGAGAACTTGTTAATGATGTTAGATTGAATATGCCTCATGAAATAAAAGATGCAAGGCTTGTTGCTTTTGATAGAGAAAGAATATTAAATGAAGCTAAGGCAAAGGCAGAATCAATTATAAGTCAGGCTGAAAAAAGAGCTGCCACAATGGTTTCTCAGGATGCAATAGTTAAGGAAGCTAAGAAAAAAGCTGTGGAACTTCTCACAAAAGCACAGAATAATGCCAAGGAAATAAAAAAATCAGCTAATGGATATGTTGATAACTTAATGAATAATACTGAAAAATTCATGAGTATTGCATTACAGGATGTTAAAAAACAAAAATCTAAAATTCGAGAAGACAGACGATAAATTGATACTTTATCAAGAATAATTAGATAAATACGCAAAGAGGCGAATCATTTTATGATACGTCTCTTTTTTTAAGGTGGATTTTTATGGATAAAATAGATATCAAATTAATAACATTATTACAGGAAAATGCCAGATATCCTCTAAAATTTCTAGCTTCACAAGTTTTCTTGTCTGCTCCTGCAGTTTCATCAAGAATCAACAAACTGGAAAAGCAGGGTATAATATTGGGATACAATACTGTTATTGACAAACAAAAATTAGGATATCACATAACAGCATTTATAAATCTTGAAATGACGCCAAATCAAAAGGCTGAATTTTATCCGTTTATACATAGTTGTCCAAATGTTCTGGAATGTAACTGTGTTACGGGCAGTTTTTCTATGTTAATTAAAGTGGCGTTTCCCAGTACACAAGAATTAGATATATTTATAGGGAAACTTCAGCACTTTGGAAATACATCGACACAAATTGTTTTTTCAACACCTGTTCCAAACAGAGAAATTAAAATTAGTGAATAAATTTATTTTTTCTTATTTTTAATATTTGCAAGAGGTGAACTGTCTGCGGCATTTTTTAGTATATCGTTCGACAAATGAGTATATATCTCTGTCGTTGCAATACTTTTATGTCCAAGTATTTCTTTTAGAGTTAACGTGTCAACATTTCCGTATTGATACATCAATGTTGCAGCAGTATGTCTTAATTTATGTACTGAAATTCCTTTTCCAGATAATCCCGTTGCTTGTAAAGTTTCTTCTACAATTTGTTCAACACGTCTGCGGCTGATACGTCTGCCTTTTTTACTTAAAAATAATGCGTCAGGTTCTAATATTGAATTTTCACGTGATTCTATGTAGTCCTGAAGCGATTGTATGCATGCGTCATTGAGGTAGATCATACGTTCTTTATTGCCTTTACCCAATAATTTAATTTTTCGTTCCTTAAAATTAATATCAGATATATTGATTCCAACTAATTCACTTAAACGCATACCACAATTTAAAAAAAGAGTAATCATACAGTAATCACGCAATGAATTAAATTTATTATTGGCAGCATTTTCAAGAAGCTCCTGACTTTCTTCAAGTGTTAAATATTTTGGTAAGGATTTTTTTAGACTTGGAAGCTCAAGATTTACGGTAGGATCGTTTTTTAATATACATGCTTGCTTAGTAAGATACTTAAATAAACTTTTAATAGAAGAAATTTTTCTTGCGATAGTTTTGTCGTTGTTTTTACGTTCATCTCTTAAAAAATAAATGTATTCATATATTTTATGAAGATTTACATTTTCAAGAACTTTTAAATCAAAATTTTGTATATCAATTTTATTAAAATCTATATCTTCGGATGAATTCATATATATCAGATATCTAAAAAAAACTCTTATATCTATCAGATATCCTTCAGCTGTTCGTTCAGATTTTGCTTTTACTAATGTTAAATGAAACCAGTAATCATTAATAAAATCCGGAAATTCTTTTAAATTAATCTTTTTCATTTTTTTGCACCTCTAATTTCGCTAAATTTGTATTTAGCGAAATAAATAAAATTATATTTTTCTTCTTTCCTATCAGTTTTTAAATTAAAATTCAATTTTATTATATCATATTTTTTACAGAATTTTCAAGGTACTATTTGACTTTTTTTAAAAATTATGATATGATTAATTAAGTATAAGATTGAAAGGAACAAACAAATGCAATTTAAAGAATTAGGATTATCAGATGAATTATTATCTGCCGTAAAATCTATGGGATTTGACGAAATGACTGAAATACAGGAAAAAAGTATTCCAGTAATTATGAAAGGTTTGGACATAATTGGCCGTTCAAATACAGGAACTGGAAAAACTGCTGCTTTTGGTATTCCTGTTATAGAAAAAATATTACAAAATGATTCGGATTTTATTCAAACACTTATTTTATGTCCAACGCGTGAACTGGCTCAGCAAGCATGTGAAGAAATAAAAAAATTCAGTAAATATAAAAATTGGGTTAAACCATTAGCTATTTTCGGAGGCGTTTCAATTGATAAACAGATATATCAATTGAAACGAGGAGTTAATATTATTATAGGTACTCCGGGCAGAATTATTGATCATATAAATCGACATACATTAAAATTGCAAAATTTAAAAACTATAGTACTTGACGAAGCCGATGAAATGCTGCAAATGGGATTTCGTGAAGATATTGAAAATATTTTGCAATATATTCCTAAAGAACGCCAAACTATACTTTTTTCCGCAACAATGCCTCCTGAAATTTTGGCTATCACACATAAATATCAAAATAATCCTATTTTAATTAAAACAAATACTAAAAGTAAAACCGTTGAATCTATCGAACAATACTATTATATAGTGCCAATGGGAAAAAAATTTGACGCTTTAGATTTGCTATTAATAAAAAATCAGCCAAAATCTTCTATGATTTTTTGTAATACAAAAAAAATGGTTGATGAATTAACAAATATACTGGTTTCAAAAGGATATAAGGCTGCAGGAATTCATGGAGATATGAAACAATTACAGCGAACTTCAGTTATGAATTCTTTTAAATCCGGTAAAACTTCTATTTTAGTTGCTACAGATGTTGCTGCCCGAGGTATTGATGTTAATGGAATTGATGCTGTTTTTAATTTTGATTTACCACAGGATAATGAATATTATATTCATCGTATCGGCCGAACGGGACGTGCCGGCAAATCCGGAACAGCATATACATTAGTATGTAACCGTAAACAAGTTAGCGATTTAAATATGATTGCTAAAAATACTAAATCTGTAATAAAAGAAAGTGAATTACCAAATAAGTCTGAATTAGTTGATATTGAAATTGAAAATTATGAAAAATTTATTTCACATCTTGCTGATAAAAAAATTTATAAAGAATCATATGATCTTATTAATAGTCTTTTGGAAAAGGGCTGGACTTATGAGAACATTTCAGTTTATTTATTAAATTACTTGTTTGGGGCAAAACTGCAAAATATTCCTGATGTTAAGGTAATTAAATATAATAATTTTTATTTACCAGATAATAAAAATATTAATAAAAGAACTGCCAAAGTCAATATTAATTTAGGAAAAAATCAAAAAATAAATCCTAATTATATTTTAGGCGCTTTAGTTGATGCTACTGGAATTTCCGGTAAAAGTTTTGGAAAAATCAATATCCATGATAACTTTACTACCGTTGATGTACCAATTAATAAAATAGACTATATTGTGAATTCTATGAAAAACAGTAAAATTAACGGAAATAGGGTCATTGTAAAAAAAGTAGATATGAAAAAAGATATTAGAAATGTTAATAAAAACAAAAAGCAAAAAAATAAAAGCCAGATCTATAAAAAAGGCTGATATTGAGGGAATTTATGAAGATCCTTGTTATTGAAGATGAAGAAGCTATTGCTGATGCTCTTATTCATATGTTGATAAAAAATAAATATCTTGCTGATGCATGCTATGATGGCGAAAGTGGTCTGGACAATGCGTTAACAGGTATTTATGATTTGATAATTTTAGATATAATGCTTCCTAAAATAAATGGATTGGATGTTTTAAAACAAATACGAAATCAACATATTAAGTGTCCTGTTATATTATTGACAGCAAAAGATGAAATTTCAGATAAAGTTACCGGATTGGATTACGGTGCTGACGATTACATAACTAAACCTTTTGCTATTGATGAATTACTGGCTCGAATAAGAAGTATACAAAGAAGAATGAATAATAATATTACAAATGAAAATATTATTAAATTTTCTGATATTTCACTTGATCTTCAAACGTATACGTTATCTTGTAATTCAGATTCTCTTCACCTTGGTCTTAAAGAATTTTGTATTATGGAAGTTTTCATAAATAATCCAAATAAAGTTATAAGTAAAGAACTGCTTATTGAAAAAATTTGGGGATATGAAAGCGATGCTGAATATAATAATGTTGAAGTTTATATTTCTTTTTTAAGAAAAAAACTAAACCATATTCATTCTAATTCATTTATAAAAACTATTAGGGGCGTTGGTTATCGTTTGGAGGATTAAAAATGATAAAACGTCTTAAGCTCAGATTTATTATTGTTAATATGAGTATATTAACATGTGTTTTAATTAGTATACTCATATCAATTTTCATTCTAATGTACAGTTCTGAAGTAAAGTTATCATATGAATTGATGGAATCCATAAGCAATCAAAAAAATAAAGCTATAAATAACTTTGATAATGTAAATTCAAATGCTGGTAGGTTTAAATTACTTAATAATGAATTTGATGATTATTTCAATAAGGATGAAAAAAACCAAGAACCTCCTTGGCATCCGCCTGATTCTGATCCAAATAATTATCCTGATGACAATATGTGGCCATTTCCAGATGAACATCCAAAAGATGATGATAAACCATTTGTATATACTAGTCCCCCGCTTACTTCTGAACCTTACAATATTATTACTGAATTTCAAAATAATCAAAATAATACTGAAACAACTGTAGTTAAAGATAAAGAAGAAACAAAAAAATATAATTCTGTAACAGAACCTGCAATCACAAATCCAGTTAATGAAAACAATGTTAATAATGAAACAGAGAAAAAAAATCAAAATGACATAAAGAATAGTACTGAATCATCACAAAATAAAATAACAAAAGTTTCATCTTTATCTAAGACAACGGTTGTAACAAATATCGTTTCTAAAAAAATTCCCGATGAAAAACAACATGATGAAAATTTTCCGGATCCGTTTAAAGGGAAAGTAAAAAGAACTTATATATATATAGAATTTAATGATATTAATCACTTAGATTCCATAATTTACCAGTATTGTGATTCTGAAAATGATGAAGCTGTAAAAAAAGCAGCTGTACAAATTTTTAATTCAAAGAAAGATCGTGGGAAAATAAGTATAGATAAAAATAAATATCGATATCTGTTAAAATACAATCCTCCAAAAGATAATTATTCTATAGTTTTTTTAGACAGAACATTAGAAATATCTACAATAAACAGGCTCTTATTTATTTTTATAATTATTACTGGAATAGGATTAATTTTTATATTTTTTATTAGTGTATTATTAGCTAATTGGACAATAAAACCGGTTGCGAAGGCTTGGGACCAGCAAAAACAGTTTATCGCCGATGCTTCCCATGAGTTAAAAACACCGTTGACAGTTATTTCAACAAATACAGATGTTATTTTATCTAATTCAAGCGATACAGTCGAAAGTCAATCAAAGTGGTTAAATTATATAAAAAATGAAACGATCAGAATGACTAAACTTGTCAATAGTTTACTTTACATTGCCAAATATGATGCTAATGAAACTAAAATTTTATTTAAAAAAATAAATTTAAGCAATATAATTTCTAGTATTTGTCTTCAATACGAGCCTTTAATTTATGAAAATAATAAAAAGTTAATAACTGATATAGATAATAATATTACAATTATGGGTGATGAAGATAAAATTAAACAGTTGTTAAATATATTAATGGATAATGCTTTAAAGTATTCATTAAATAATGGTATTATTAAAATTTCACTGAAAAAAAACAAGCAGTCCAATGTTTATATTACCGTATCAAATTCAAGTGAAACAATCAATAAAGAACAACTCAATAAAATATTTGATAGATTTTTCAGAATTGACAGTTCAAGGAACAGAAAAACCGGTGGTTCAGGATTAGGTTTAAATATCGCTAAGTCAATCGTTGAAATTCATAAAGGTTCAATTAATGTTATGAATAAAGATAATATTACAAGCTTTATTATCACATTTTAAAAAGTGTAAAAAGACCTGAGAAAAGTTATTTTCTTCTCAGGTCTTTTTAATTGCCATAAATTTTCAGTTTAAATCAGATAAGATTGTTGTTTTAGCTTTTAATGATTCTTGAACTAAAATAATTCTTTGATTTTCAGAACCACGAAATTTTAAATTTATATTTTTTTTATTTATTTCAAATTTACCATCTACTAATATATCAATATAACTTAAAAGTTCATCTGTAAATTGACATCGTACCCTGCTATTTTGTAATAAATCATTTTCAAAATTATAGCCTGTATAACACCATATATTTTTATTAGGAAATATATTTTTTGATTCTTTTACTAAACCTACTAATACTTCTTGGTTTGATGGTTCAAAAGGTTCTCCTCCTATGAGAGTTAATCCAGATATATATTCATGATTCAGGGCTTCAATAATTTCTTTTTGAGTTTCAGATGTATACTTAATTCCATAATTAAAATCCCATGTTTCTTGATTAAAACATCCTGGACAATGATGTGTACATCCTGAAACAAATAGTGAAACTCTTACTCCTAAACCATTTGCAATATCATGTTTTTTTATAGAACCGTAATTCACCTGACCACTTCCCTTTTAAAGATGCAGAACTCTTTCTTTAATTTCCTGTGTTCTTCCCTGATTCCAAAATTGTGTTCCTATATAACCGCATGTCCTTCTTGCAACATTCATTTTATCTTGATCTGTATTGCTGCAATTAGGGCATTGCCAAATTAATTTTCCATCTTTATCGTTTACGATCTGAATTTCACCTTCATAGCCGCATTCACAGCAATAATCGCTTTTAGTATTTAATTCAGCATACATAATGTTCTCATAAATATGTTTCATTAATGTAAGAACAGCTTCAATGTTGTTTTGCATATTGGGTACTTCAACATAGCTTACAGCACCGCCAGGCGATAATTTCTGAAACTTTGATTCAAATGTCAATTTACTGAAAGCATCAATTTCTTCAGTAACATGAACATGATAGCTATTTGTAATATAGTTTCTGTCAGTAACTCCTTTAATAAATCCAAAACGTTTTTGCAGACATTTTGCAAACTTGTAAGTAGTAGATTCTAATGGTGTTCCATATAGACTAAAATCAATATTAGTTTCCTGTTTCCATTTACTGCACACATCGTTTAAGTGCTGCATTACCTGTAAAGCAAATTTTGTACCCTCTTCATCAGTATGTGATTTTCCTGTCATGTATTTAGTACATTCACACAACCCTGCATATCCCAGAGAAATTGTCGAGTAACCGTTAAACAGTAATTTATTAATGGTTTCACCTTTGTGTAATCTTGCTAATGCACCATACTGCCATAGTATCGGGGCAACATCAGACGGAGTATCTAATAATCTTTCATGACGGCACATTAATGCTCGTCTGCATAATTCTAAGCGTTTATCAAAAATTTCCCAGAATTTTTTTTCGTCTTTATTTGAAGAACAAGCCACATCCACCAAATTAATTGTAACAACACCCTGATTAAATCTGCCGTAATATTTCGGATTACCATTTTCATCTATATAAGGAGTAAGAAAGCTGCGGCATCCCATACATGGATAGCAGTGCCCGTTTCCGTTTTTGTCGACTTTATATTCAAGCATTTTCTTTTCAGAAATATAATCAGGAACCATTCTTTTAGCAGTACATTCAGCTGCAAGCTTTGTTATTTCCCAATACTTGGAACCTTCTTTTATATTGTCTTCTTCAAGCACATAAATAAGCTTTGGAAATGCAGGTGTAACATAAACTCCCATTTCATTTTTTACGCCAAGAATTCGCTGTTTTAACATTTCTTCAATAACAAGTGCTAAATCGTCTCTTAAGCTTCCTTCTTCAACTTCATCAAGGTACATAAATATAGTAACAAAGGGAGCCTGACCATTGGTTGTCATTAGAGTAATAACCTGATATTGAATCATCTGAACGCCGCGTTTAATTTCTTCTTTCACGCGCATTTCAGCTACTTCATTAATTTTGTCTTCATCAAGAGACAATCCAGCAGCCTTAAATTCTTCAAAAACAATTTTACGAAGTTTTTGACGGCTTATATTAACAAAAGGAGCAAGATGGGATAACGTAATACTCTGCCCGCCGTATTGTGAACTTGCAATTTGTGCTATACATTGTGTTGCTACATTACATGCAGTAGAAAAGCTTTTGGGTTTTTCAATCATAACTTCACTTATAACTGTTCCATTTTGAAGCATATCTTCTAAATTTACTAAGCAGCAGTTATGCATGTGCTGAGCGAAATAATCAGAATCATGAAAATGTATTATACCTTCTTCATGTGCCTTTACTATCTCTTCGGGTAAAAGAAAACGTTTAGTTATATCCTTGCTGACTTCTCCTGCCATATAGTCTCGCTGAACGCTGTTAATAACCGGATTTTTATTAGAATTTTCCTGTTTTACTTCCTCATTATTACATTCAATAAGGCTTAATATCTGTTTATCTGTAGAATTTGATTTTCTGACCAAATAACGTTTATATCTGTATGTTATATATTTTCTTGCAACTTCGAAGGATTTGCAATTCATAATCTGATTTTCTACCAGATCCTGTATTTCTTCTACATTTAACGTTCTATTCATATTCAGACATATTTGTTCAACATTTCTGGAAATTTCATCAATTTTTTGTTCTGTAAGTCTTTCACTTTCTGCAACCTCTTTATTAGCTTTTCTTACAGCGGCTATAATTTTTTCTATGTTAAAGCCAACTTCAGTACCGCTTCTTTTAATTATTTTCATGTATACCCTCCTAAAAAACACCAAACACAATATATAGTGTTTAACTTCCCGTCCAAACACTATATATAGTATTATATCATAGAATTGGAAAAAGTCAAGTGAAAAAATTACCAAGTTTTATAAAGCTCATATAAATTGGAGTACAAAATTTTATCGTACTCCATAAATTTTAATTGACTTTTTTTCTTATAATTGAATTTTTCGGAAATTTATGATTACACTGAAAATAAAATTTCATCATAGCATGATTTACAGAAGTAATTTCTTCATGTTTTTCATTAAATATTTTTTCCGGTTTAACAATTACTGGTTTACAACCAGGTGAAAAAATTTCAAGAGTATCGCCCAGAAAGAATCTATTACGCTGTGTTGCATAAATAAATCCACCACAACAATTTTCAATTACAGCTACTACATCATAGTTTCTTATATAACCCCCATTTTCATAAAACTGACAATCTTTGGGGTGTCCAAAAAAGAATCCAGTACAATATTTTCTATGACTAACTTTAAAAACCTCTTCTGAAATCCAGTCAGGAAGCGGTTCACCAAAATGTTTCTTATGCCAATCTACTGCCATTCTATAGGCATTGGTAATAACTGCAACATAGTAAGCAGATTTAGCACGTCCTTCTATCTTAAGGCTGGTAACACCGGCTTCTGCAAGCTTATCTATGTGATTAATCATGCACAGGTCTTTTGAATTTAAAATATATGTCCCTTTATCGTCTTCAAATACTGGAAAATATTGTCCGTCTCTTTTTTCTTCCATCAGATGATATCCCCAACGACATGGTTGAGCGCATTCTCCCCTATTAGCATCTCTGTTTACTAAATAACTTGAAAGAAGGCATCGGCCGGAAAAAGAAACGCACATTGCACCGTGAACAAAAACTTCTATTTCCATATCCGATGGCGATTTTGCTCTGATTTCTGAAATTTCTTCTAAAGATAATTCACGGGCAAGCACTATGCGCTTTGCTCCCATATTATATAATTCGTTTGCAGTAATATAATTAACTATACCGGTTTGGGTAGACATATGAATTTCCATATCAGGCGTATATTTTTTTATTAACGACATTAAACCCAAATCTGCAACAATTACGGCGTCCACCATACACTGTTGAACATTTTTTATAAAGTCTTCAAATTCTGGAATTTCATTATTTCTTGGTAATGTATTGCAAGTAAGATAAATTTTAATTCCTTTCTTATGAGCGATATCCACAGTTTTTTTTAATTGTTCAAATGTAAAATTATCCGGAGACGCTCTCATTCCAAAATTCTTGGCACCTAAATATATAGCGTCTGCACCATAATCCATAGCAGCTTGAAATCGTTCCCAGTCGCCTGCTGGTGCAAGAACCTCTAAATTTTCAAATTTATTCAACTTTCCTCATCATCCTCATTCTCATTTTCTGCTTCTTCATATTGCTTCTGTACAAGTTCCTTATTTTTCTCATGTTCTTCATTTGTCTCAGCAAAATATGTTTCTTTCGTATCAATATTGGCATAGAAGAAATAATAGTTAGTATCGGCAGGATATAAAACAGCTTCTATTGCATCAAGTCCCGGATTTCCTATAGCTCCTGAAGGCAATCCATTACACTGATATGTATCGTAAGATTCAAATAAAGCTTCTGACGGAATTTCTATGTTTGGTTTTATAATTTCATCTACATAATAAGTTGTAGGATCAGATTCAAGTTTAGGAAAATTTTCTGGATCGGCAAGACGATTTTCAAAAACTGATGCAACCATTTTCATCGAATCTTTTGAAGCTGCTTCTGCTTGAACTATTGAAGCCAAAGTAATCACTTCGTCCAGAGTCATTCCAAGCTTATCCATTTGATTATAATATTCTTCCGTTATTTTATTCTCAAAATTTTGATATATTTTCATACATACTGATTCAGGATCAGAATCCACATAAAATTTATAAGTGTCAGGAAACAAATATCCTTCCATTCTATAAAATTTTGATGCAGAAGATGACGGAAGTTTGCTTTCAAAATTAAAACCGTATCCACCGGCATTAAAATAATATAAGAATCTTTCAGCGTCACATACTCCTTCCTCTTCAAGTTTCTGTGCTGCTTCAAATATACTTATTCCTTCAACAAATGTAATATCAACGGTTTCTTTATATTCAGACATATCTGTAGTAAGCTTTGTGAGTATTGTTTCGTATGCATCACTAGGACTCAGTTCATATTCGCCAGGAATAAAGTTAGTATCAGCTCCACTCATCTTGGCTATGATTTCAAATGCTTTTGGAATTTTTATTATTTTTTCATCGGCTAAAGTTTGTGCAACAGATTTTGCATCAGCACCTTCTGTTATAGTAATCATTTTAAGTGAATCATCCTTGCCAATAGCAAGCATGTCTCTGCCTACTGCAATAATTAAAATTGAAAGACATATAGCCACAGTAAAAATAAGTGTTGTAAGCATGAGAACCAATGGCAGACGTGCTGATTTTTTTTTCTTCTTAGTTTTTTTATTTTTTATTGATTTATTATCAAAATTTGTTTTCTTTTTTTCAGTTTCAGATGTAGAGTTTATTTGGTTTTGAGATGTATTGTTTGTATCATCAGCTAAACCTACAGGTCTTCTTATATTAACAGTATATTCTCTGTATTGGTTATTTTCTATTTCATTATTGGAATTTTGATATATGCTTCCTGTATGGTATGTGCTGTCTTTTTTGTATTCTTTTTGAACTGATACAGAATTAACATCGCTGGAACGGTTTAAAGCTGCCGGATTTACATTCTTTCTTGGAATATGCTGTTCATATCTTTTTCCGGAAACTGATGATTTACTCTGTTTTTGGTTAGTTTGATTAAGAATATCTTCAAGTATTTTATTTTTTTCATTTTTTTCCATTACATACCTCCAAGGAGTTTTCAGTAATTATATAATTGACCGGCATATCATATTGATTAATAATAAGTTTATCAGTCAAATTATTCTGATAACATAATCCTACTGTTATGAGTCTATTATTTTCACATAAAAATCTATCGTAATAACCGCCGCCATACCCCAAGCGATAACCATTTAAATCAAAGGTTAACCCTGGAACAATACAAATAATGTTTTCTGATAAATCCACAATATCGTTTTCTGTACCATAAGGTTCCAAAATTCCGTTTTTGGATTTTCTTAATAATGTTGTTTTATCATAATAATAGAAATTCATATTATTATTCATACATTTAGGCAGGGCAATCTTTTTTTTATTATTTAAACTGTATTCAATTATTTGGTGCGTGTCAATTTCCATCTTTGTAGACATGTATGTAAGTACTGTATCTGCTTGCTGAAAATCCTGAAATTTCAGCAAATTATTAAATATTTGTTGGTCATATTGTTGCTTTAAAGAGTCCTGCATGCCTTTGCGCAGATCTTTATATTTTAAGCGTAATTGATTTTTAATTTCATCTATCATAAGTACATAATAGCTTCTTTCAAAAGATTACTTTTTTCTTCGGAAATTAAATTTTTCACAATTTCAAAAGAAAATTCCAATGCTGTTCCGACACCCTTAGATGTAATAATTTTACCGTCAGTACAAACTTTTTTATTTGAAATTAATGCGCCGTTCAGCTGAGTTTCAAATCCCATATAGCATGTTGCTTCTTTATTTTGTAAAATATTTTTATGTCCCAGAATTGATGGAGCTGCACATATAGCCGCTATATATTTATCATTTTCAATACAAAAATCTATTGCATTCTGAACATGTCCGGACGCTTCAAGATTCAAAGTGCCTGGCATGCCTCCGGGCAATATGATCATTTCAACATTATCGTCAAGATTTATATCGTTTTCTGAAATATCCGAAACAACAGATATACCGTGAGATCCTCTTATAACTTCTCCTCCGACACCAACCGTAATTATGTCAAGTTCACATCTTCTGAGCATATCAACCGGTATCAACGCCTCAGCTTCTTCAAATCCATTTGCAAGAAATAAATAAATCATTATACTTTCCCCTTTTTATTTAATATAAATATTATATTTATCAATCATAAAGATAGGATTATAAGAACGCTTTGCCTGTCTTAATCCTTCAATTCCTAAATCCTCTTCCCTATTAACATATTTTAATCCTTTTGCAGCATATTTAACAAATTCATTATTTATAGCGGGATATAACCCGTTTATATCAGGATCAGCCTTTTCAATATGCACACATAACGTATTGCTGTTTAATTGTTCACCAATAGTAAACGCTTTAACTTGTCCGTCAATAGTTATTACTCCTCCGCTGAGTTCCATTTCATCAAAATAAGTAAAATACGTGTGTATAGCAAATTGCTCAACAACACTTGAACGATCATCATAACCGTTTTTATTGTTATAGCTAACTGTACTGAACGCAATACAATCATCAAAATCATTTTTAGTCATGGGATGGAACTCCCAATTATAATTATTTATTTTTGACAGATGATTTCTTTTTTTATGAAATTTTTTTCCTTTAAGATAAATTAAATCTTCAGCAAGATATATATAATCACTGTTTGAATCAAATTTTTTAATTATTATCTGATTGTTAAATATATTTTTTATAATGCTCAGTCCGTAATCTGTCACACCTGTTATTACCATTTTTTTATTTTTATATTCAGAATACTTTAAAAGTTTATCAAATAAATCTTGGTAATCGCCATTTCCGGCAGGAAAAGTAAAATATACATAATTTTTATCTTCCGATTTTACAATATAAAAATCATTTAAACGTGAAATTGTAGAATCATTCATTCTGCGCCATGCCATATTATTGGCAAAACTGTATTCACATCCCATAAAATCAGATTTTTTTAATAATTTATTAATCCAGTCTCTATCATCTATATTTATTTCACGAAACTCAAGCATCAAATTACCTCAATTATTTCTTTTAATACTTTATCAGATATTTCCTCTACAGATAAAGGATTTCCATTTTTTGAACAATTTATTACGTTCCATGATAATTTTTTAGCTGCATACAAAGCTGCTTTTCTGCAATTTAAAAGATAACTCATATGCGATTCATGAATATCTTTTTTTGATTCGTCACCGTTATATCTCAATGACAAAAGTCTCTGCGATACTTCGATAGGCATGTCCAGAAAAACAATTTTATCTGCTTTGGGAAGACTCAACTTCTCATATTCATAGTCATAAAGCCAATTTAAATAATCATTCCATTCAGTTTGTTCAAGCTTTGACATTTGATGCAAAGCGTTAGAACTCACATACCTTGCAGCAAGTATTACACAGCCATTATTATAATCATCTTTCCAATACTTAATATAGCTTGCATATCTGTCAACAGCATAAAAACTAGAAGCGGCATAGGCGTTCACATCATTGGGATCAGAAGAAAATTCTCCATTTAGATACATTTTAACTAATGCTGAAGACTCACTATTATAGTCGGGAAAACTTATAGTTTTTACATTGTATCCCTGTTTTTCTAAATAATCCTGAGCGATTTTAAGCTGAGTAGTTTTTCCGCTTCCATCCAAACCGTCAATAACAATTAATTTACTTTTCTTCATCTTTTAAGCTTTCTTTAATTTTACTAAATGTTTTTTTCACTTCACTCATTTTACCGCATGACATTTTCCCCTCAGAGCATGAACCATTGCAGCATGCCGGACCGGCAGCAGAAAAAATTGACGGAGCAGTCTTATAACATAGTTTTAGCATCTCAATGGCAACTGCTCTGATTTCCCATTGTGCCCGATTACAGCATCTGAGTCGGAAAAAATTCAGCAAGCTTCTGGCATTCATTGTTACAACCATTTTAGTTTCACATGCGTTCGGCAAAACAAAACGCGCATCTTCAATTGCTTTTTTTTCAGCTTTGGATCGGGCTTGTTTTTCACTAACGCCGCTATTGATAAATTCATTATAATACTTTTCAGAAAGCATATCAGCAATTTTATTATACTGCTCAAATGAATCCAAAATTGATTTTTCATAAATATTATTTATTTCTCTATTCTCACTAATAGCAGGAGGCGTAATATAGATAAAATTATCTTTTTTAACGTATCTTTGACTTTGTACAGAAAAAGAAGCTATCCGGTGTCTTGTAATTTGAGCCAACAAAGAACGTGAAACTCCCTCAATACCAAATGTAAATGAAATATGCTCAATAGGACTTTCATGACCCAAATCAGAAAGCATTTTAACAAAATTTATGGTTTTTTCTTCATCTAATCCATCCATAATATTTTCACAGCTACTGTCTGAGTAGCATAGTTTTGCTGCGGCAGCAATAAGTTTTTCAGGTTCAGGCGTATGCTGAATTAAAGTTACTTTCAAAATAAGTACCTCCGATAATAACGTAGATTTATTATATCATTTTTACGGATTTTCGTCAAGAAATAAAAATATATGTATTCAAATGATAAAATGTTTCAGACATAAAACCGTATCTCAAATTGATTCTCATAGATTTTGCACTAAAAGACCGAATTATAACTCATTAATAAAACCCGAAAGTCACATTAATTGTAAAATTATAGTTTCTTTCGGGGATCAATAATATTTATTTATCTATAAATTCTTCCATAAGCGTATAGCCTTTGTCAATAAAATATCCGGTAGATTTTGCAGTTCTCTCATTAAAATGTTCCACACCGTCACATACCTTTTCACTGTCATAAATAAAAAACGGTACAGGATCATTTGTATGTGTTTTAAGTGATAGCGGTGTAGCATGATCAGGCGTTACAAGAACTTTAAACCTCTCCCCTGTTTTTGAAAGATAATCAGTAACTGGCCCTAATATATACTTATCTATAAGTCCGATAGATTTAGATTTATTTTCTATTTCATGTCTGTGACCGCATTCATCAGGGGCTTCTACATGAATATATACGAAGTCCTGTCCATTTTCAAATTCATTAATTGCAGCCTTTGCTTTTCCATCAAAATTGGTATCAATATATCCTGTAGCCCCATCAACGTCAACAACATTCATTCCGGAAAATTTACCTATTCCTTTTAATAAATCAACAGCAGAAATCATTGATGCTTTAACATTAAATTTTTCTTTAAAATTAACAAGATTTGCTTTCACACCTTCTCCCCACAGCCAAATACTATTTGCCGGACGCAGTCCCTTTTCAATTCGGGAAAGATTTACCGGATGGTTTTTGAGCAATTCATATGATTTTTTCATTAAATCATAAAGTTTATGAGCATTTGGATGTAAAGGTATATAATTTTTAATAGGCTTTCCGGTAATATCATGAGGCGGAGTTAAAGTTCCGACATTTAGAGTGCCATTATTCCAAATTAAACAATGGCGATAGCTTACTCCGCTGTAAAATCTAAATTCATCATTGTTAAGTTTATCAGCCAAAAATTTTATTAAAATTTTAGCTTCATCAGTAGAAATATCATCTGCACAGTAATCTAATATTGTTTTATCTTCATACTTTTCTTCATCTGATAATGTAACTAAATTACACCTTAAAGAAACATCCGTATCCAGCATATCAATACCGATACTTCCGGCTTCAAGAGGAGAACGTCCGGTATAGCATTTATTTGGGTCATATCCAAGAACTGACAAATTAGCCACATCACTACCGGGTTTAAGACCATCATCAACTGTTTTTATGAGACCAACAATGGAGTTTTTTGCAAGTCTATTCATATTTGGAATTTTCGCAGCTTCAAGAGGCGTTTTATTTCCCAGTTCTTCAACAGGATAATCTGCCATACCATCACAAAGAACAACTAAATATTTCATAACAATCAACCTTTACTTATTTTTATTTATTATATTGTAGCATATTCTAGTTTTTTTTTCAATATAATTCTATAAATCCATTTAATTTAATTTTTTAATTGTTGACATTTCTATTTTTATATGATATAATAAATTTGTTGATTTGCCGGTGTGTCGGAATTGGCAGACGAGACAGACTCAAAATCTGTTATCCGCAAGGGTGTGTGGGTTCGAGTCCCACCATCGGCACCAGACCTTAACAGCTCGTAAACCCTTGATATATCGGGGTTTGCGGGCTTTTCTTTATGCTCGCACTCTTATGTAGCGTCCCTCGCACATCAGCAAATTTACCATTTTAAGGCTCGTTTTAGGAGGGACATTGGAGGGACATAAAGCCTAAAATCGCATTGGCAGACGCAACCTTTGAGGTGAAATTCAGGTGCGTGTAAATGTTTGAAGTACTTCCCTTGCCAAATGGTAACACACTTTCGTACAAGTGATTAATAACGTAAATTTGCCTTAAAACAGGCTTCTTTTGTCTTTCAGAGGTTCATCGAGCAACTTGTAGTAGATGTAGATTTCACGTGGTTGACCTTCAACATAGGCATCAAGCGTGATATATTCAATAAGCTCCAAGCACATCTCACGGGTAAGCTCCTGCACATCGGTGTACTTCTTCAGACGTTCCATGAACAGAGCCACATCTTTCTCGTCCTGCCTGATCGTTGAGAGTGTTTCTTCAAGCTCAGCGACTTCGACGGATAATTCCTTCTGCTCAGCTTCGTATTTCGCAATCAGCTTCATCGCTACATCCTCAGACACCTTGCCGAGGACTTTATCCTCATAGATGTTCTGAATCAGTGTATCAAGCTCCTGCAAGCGGAATCTGCCCTCTGTGAGTTTCTTGGTATCTACGTAATACTGTTCCTCATGGTGTTTTGCTTTATGGGCAAGGAACTTAGCTTTGGCGTTCTCCTCATCCTCTACCACAAGTTTTGCAAGACTGCGAATATCTTCAAGCACAATAGCGTCCATGTCCTTCATTTTGATGTAGTGGCTCGGACAATAACGCTTGCCGTACTTCATATACGAGGTGCAGTTGTAGTTGTGGCGGATATACTTCCTCGGCTTTTTCTTACTGCCGTTTGTGGTGTTGTTCCACGCAAGACGGACTTTGTTACCGCAGTCCTGACAGTATATCAATCCGCTAAGGCTTGCCACATAACCACAGCTGTTCCGTTTGCCCTGAGATACGGACTGCTCCATCTCACGCACTCTGTCCCAAAGCTCCTGAGAAACAATAGGCTCGTGTGTATTCTTTACAACAATCATATCTTCCTCATCACGTTTTATCGTTTTGTGATTCTTGTAGCTTACCGTAGTTGTGCGGAGCTGAACAAGGTGTCCGAGGTAAGTGTAGTTATGCAATATCTGTCTTATTGTTTCAGGACTCCACATATGCCTTGTTCTGCGAGGATTAGGCTTGCCAATTCGCTGATAATAATAATCGGAGGGAATTGGAATACCTTCCTCATTCAGCTTATCTGAAATGTGATGCGGACTGATACCGCTTGCCCGCATTTCAAAAATGCGGCGGACTATCGGTGCTGCGTCAGGATTAATAACAGGAAGACGATTCGGATCATCACCCTTGATATATCCGAACGGTGCCTGCGTTGCACGATACTTTCCAGCCTTTGCGTTTGCTTCAATGACCGCCTTGATTTTCTTGCTCGTAGAAGCAGCGTGCCATTCATTGAACAAGTTGACAATAGGCATCATGTCAAGAGCCGAAGTATCTTTGCTTGCGGTATCCACATTGTCGTTCAAAGCGATGAATCGGATATTGTAACTCGGAAAAATGTAGTCCACATATCTGCCGACCTCGATATAATTACGACCAAAACGGGAAAGGTCTTTACAAATAATAAGATTTATCTTTCCCGACTGAGCATCAGACAGCAATCTCTGCACCGCAGGTCTATCGAAGTCCGTTCCACTCCAACCGTCATCAACGTAGGTATCAACAAGATTCCAGCCCTGCTCTTTTACATACTTGGTGAGGATAAGTTTTTGGTTTTCTATGGACAGGGATTCGCCGGCACGCATATCCTCCTGCGAGAGACGAACGTAAATTCCTGCATTGTAAATGGTCTGCTTTGCCATAATAACTCCTTTAAAATCAAAGCAGTACCATACCGACATTTTTAGTATAGCGCAAAATGTCGATATGGTCAATGCCTTGCCGACAAATTACGCCAGTGTTTCTTTCGCGGCTCTTTCAAAGGCGAGCCTGCCGATTACTTCGTCAATGTTTTTCTCTCCGACATTCACAGTCGTTTCTTCCCGTCAATCTCGTATTCCGAAATTCTCTCAGGAAAATCCTTGTACTTTTCGTTCAGTTCAAACATCATTCCTGCCTTTTCTCTTTCTACGGCAGTAGTGTTTTTATTCATAGCGAATTTTACTCCTTTAGTCGAGGGCTTCGCTTTCTATCTTTCACCCTCATAATAGTCGTAAGATCGGCTCAGTGTTTTGAGCCGACTGAGTATTTTACGGCTATGTTTTTTTGTTGACGAAGTTTTTTAATTCTCGTCACCATTTGAATTGTTATAGAACGAAATATAATCGTCCTCATCTTTGTCAGAATATGAAATGCTGTTATCAGCATTTCCACCGCCGACCAGTCTCAGTAAGTCATCATCGGACAAACCGCTTGCTCTCAGCTTTTCCAAAAGCTGATGTTCCGAGGTGATAATCTCGTCAAGCTCCCTGGGCTTGCAGTTGTACTCTTCCGCCATAGCAAGACGGGAGACTTCCTTGAGCTTATCCTCAAGCGTTTTCTTCTTTGCCGTATCACTTGCGATACGCTTTTCCAAAACTTTGATTTTCAGGGTGAGCTGCTCTCTTTTCTCTGTATAGATGCCCATTCAAAACCTTTCATTTTTGTTCTCAGCAGATAGCTCAAAGTGACAAGAGCCGACCTGCTATGTTCACATTATAGCGCGCTCTACATCTAAAATACAAGCCGCAATGCGCACAAACTTTTATGGGATAATCTGGGGAATTCAACCGAGGAATTTTTGACTTCTAAAATTGAAAAGTACGCTATTTCGCTATTTATGCGATTAGTCATTTTGACCGGGGATTTTTTTGCTCGCCCTAAAATATTTTCAGAATGATATTGACGAGAGCTGAATTGTGCGCTATATTGATTATGGGGAGCGACGAAACAGAGAAAGTCGCACAGCTCCAATTCTCGAAAACGAGAAAAATGACCGAGCCAAAAGGCTCGGAATAAATGAACGCACCGGAGGGGCGTTCTCACTCCCAGCCAGCAAGCCAGCAAGCACGGTAACGTGTGGGTACAAAACTCAAAAACCCACACATTACAAGGCTTGTGAGAGGGACACCCCTCAGACCCATATGCGTACACTTAACAAAAAACAGAAAATATGATATAATGGTGTTATGGGAAAAAAGCAAATGAGCCTGATATACGAAATGATGCCGACAGGCTGGAAAGAAGCCGCCAAAGAAACAGGGGCGTTGGTAAGAAGTCGGAACATCAGCACAGCAGAAGAGTTATTGAGACTGAATTTTCTATACCAGACAAGTGGAGATTCATATGGTCTGGTATCAGCGTTAACGCAAATCTCAGAAAATCAAACAGGACTCAATAAAACAGCGGTGCAAAAAAGAATCACTAATAGCAGAGAATGGCTAAAATGGATATTAGTTCATTTAAATCGGGAAGAACAGTATCTGGAAAAGGCACCAACGTGGCTGAAAGAATACCGTGTATGCCTGACAGATGCAAGTGATTACTGTAAGCAAGGCAGTAAAAATGCGGATTTCAGATTTCATTATATGATGGAGCTTTTCAGTTTGAATATGGTGGAATTCCATTTTACAGAAGCAAATGAAGGCGAAAAAATCAGCAGATATGAAAATATCAAATCCAAAGATATCATTATAGGCGATCGGGCTTATGGCACAATCAGCGGTATGGAGTATGTTGCAGCCAAGGGAGCGGATTTCCTTTTTCGATTAAGGGCGAAAGCCTTCAATCTGTATACGGAAGAGAAGACCGTTTTTGATCTGACAGCATTTTTAGAGGAAAACTATGAAGCCGGGAAAATGATTGATTTGAAGCTCTTTTACAAGTCAGGAAAAGAGTATTATCCGGTTCGCATCTGTGCAGTCGGAAAAACGGAAGCGGATATTGAAAAAACACGCAGACATACAAAAAAATCCAACTCAAAGAAAAAACGTGGGAAAATTACGGATTTGCAAAAAATATACGGTCAATACGTAATTACAGCAACTTCTCTTCCGCAAGATGTATCCGCAAAGCAAATACTTGACCTGTATCAAATGCGATGGCAGATTGAACTTGTCTTCAAACGCCTGAAATCCATCTTTGGCGGTGAATTCTGTGCCAAAAAGAAAGAAGCTGTTGAGGCATGGTTTTACGGCAAACTGCTTTTGGCAACAGTCTGTGAAATTCTCGTAAAGAGAAGCCGTTTTTCCCCCTACGATGAAAAAAGCCCTGATCTCTCAGTGTAGATTTTCTATTTGGAAGGAATTGAAAGTCATACACTATCTGGTGGCTTTTATCGTCGCGGATTCTTTTGCTTATAATTTCAGTGACGATATTCTCGCTGACTTACCTGCTTTTTGTGCCAATTCTAAACGTAAAAGGCTTCCTGTGCTTTTTCAATTTTCTTATTCCGCTTAAATGTACGCATATGCCCTCAGACCCCGAATCGAAAAAACAGAGAAAGGAAAAGCAGAAATATGAAAGATGAAAACAAACGTACTCTGTACCTGAAAGTCCGTGTCAGTCCCGAAGAAATGGACGCCATCAAGAAGAAGTTTCAGAACAGCGGTATGGACAGCCTCAGCGGATTTGTGAGAGCAATGATCTTCGAGGGTTATATCGTTCAAATGGACGAAAATAAACTTCATCAAATCTACAAACTGGCAGGCAATATAGCCAATAACATCAATCAGATCGCCGTTCGTGTTAACAGCACAGGCAATGTTTACAATAATGATATTGCGGAAATCAAGGACGGAGTAAACAAGCTCTGGCAGCCGCTGAACTTTTTGCAAACTAAGGTGTTGCAGTTGAAGCATTGAGCATAACATAAAAGTGCTGTCATGAGTTTTCCCGACAGCACGAAAAGCTGATATGTGCGCCTTGTACTGGATTATCTTTTGAAATTGCTGCGCTCTGCACAAGAATTATTACAATCTCTCCATAGAACTGGACTCTGAAATCTGAATAGGCTATAATATAGCTACAATAATTCCTGGAGGTGCGATATGTTAAAATATCCCGAATTAGCAATGCCCCGATGCCGCAAAGTCACAACGGTCTGTAATGGCAAGCGTGAGGTATGGGAGGACTACGAAGAAGCAAAGGCGTATTTCCTTGAACTCATGATGTCTACTGAGGGCGAGGAGCGAGAACGTGCAGAGTGCGTTTATATTCAGCTTCTACATGGGCTGGCGGAGTGTTCGGACGAAGATGAATAATCAGCAGGGTGAGTTGTTACGGCAACTCGCCCTTAATCATTATATGTTAAGTTTGAAAATCTAATCACCATTTTACATCTAATCGTCTATCTGCAAGTTCTCGTTTTTCAAGAAATGATGAAGGAAGTGCATCATAACATTTTCCTTTACTATTGTATCTTTTGCTACCAAGCATAATATAGCAAACATCAATCGCTCTTGTGACACCCACATAATGAAGATTTAAATTTTGTAGTTTTTCTTCTTCACTTCCGTATTCATTTGATAAAACCCACTTATACATATCCATGTGAAAGACAATATTGAATTCCAAACCTTTGGATTTGTGCAAAGTCATGATATTGATTTCATCGTCGGCAGCCGGGAAATAGTTTGATAGTATTTCTTCACTTGAAAGAACTGTTTGCAGATTTGCAATAGCAGTTTTATTCCGTTTGGTTGGGTATATTAATTCTGCAAACGCAACCATTTTCTCCGCAGTTGTGTAAAATTTCTTTGAATCTGTAGAAAAAATGCTGTCAATTAAACTTAATGCTTGTTTGTATTTATGAGGTTCGATTTCTTCTGAAAAGTATTTCTCGACATAATCAGCAGAAAAAGTGTTTTCTTCAAAATGAGATATAAGAATATCTCTGAATAAACGCCCCCATTCAGAAGTGTCTTTATCTATTGCTGTTTCATTGTAAACCTTGTGATGTGTTTTTAGATAACTGTCAATTCTATGAATTGTAGAATTCCCCCTACACAAAATAGCAATTTGATTATTATTGGTTATGTTATATTTGGCCTTAATAGCCTCAATATATTGATCAATGCGTTGACATATATTTTCTTCATCACCATCGACACACACCTTAAATACTCGTTTGTCAGTTGGAACAGTCTTAGATGCATCAAACAGGCAAAGTGAATATTCTGATATGCTTGGATGACAACGATGATTTTTGTTAAGATGGAATACCATATAATTGCTTTTGGACATTAATGATAATAGATATTTGGGAAATCTATTTGAAAAGCCATAAATAGCCTGATTGATATCGCCAACTGCAATTCCTATTAAGCCATTTTCAACCAGATATTCAAAAATTGAGTGTTGAACCTCTCCGCAATCCTGATACTCATCAATAATAACATGAGAATACTTGGCTTTCAAATATAGAATTACATTAGAAACTCGTTCAATTATCATTAATGCAGTCTCGCCTATAAATTTCAAAAAAACAAATCCTTCATAGAGCCCTTCTATTAATAAATCTTTCTGGGACTGAGTGAATACACTATCGTATTGTAAAAGCGAGGCATACTTTCCTTCTTCAGGAATATCATCTATAACTTCATAATCGTTTTTTATTCCGGTTATATGACAGGCAAATGGCATAATAATCTGTGAAAGATAGAACTTGTCAATTGTTCCGAAAAATGATTGCTTGGTATCTTTACAACGTTGTTTGCATCTCCTTTTTAACTCATCACTTGCTTTGTTTGTAAATGAAATTGCAATAACACCTTTATAATCAGGTAAATCCGGCAATACGGTAGCTATTTTTTCAACTATAGTAAAAGTTTTTCCAGAACCTGGTTTTGCGGTAACCACAATATTACCAAGATAATCAATTATATCTTTTTGCTCATCTGTTGGGGATTTAATCATTGCTTACTCCTCGTTTTTCCTTCAACTTTTAAAATTAGGGTATTTAACGGCTCACAAATCCTATCTTCCTTTAATAACGAGAGTTTGCTATGTTTTTTAGCCAAAAAGTCAAGCATATTCTCAGCTTTTCTATTCTGCATCGCCTTAACCAGTTTATTGATATCAGATATGTCGTAGTATTCTTTTAAATTATCCGATATAGCACTATTGGCAAGATCATTTTCCAAATCAATATCAGAGAGAAATAATCCATACTGCTTTGCTTGAGTTCTTATATACTCGTTAAGTTTTTTTGCTATATCTGGGACACTTTCAGGATTAACAGCGTCTATAAACCACTCGTTCTCGGATTCATGTTCTCTCCAGTATTTAAGTAGTTCATATGTGTTTTCACAGCATATTTCAGCTATTCCGAGGGCTCTTGATATGCCTGCATAATGTAACTTGCTTGGCTTAGATTTTGGAATTTTGAAGATATCATTATCGGTTCTTAAAACCCACGGAATTTTAAGCGCATCGCAAACTGCTACATATGGTTTAAAACCTACCCCTTCAACTGATAGAATTGATATATTTCTTCTGTCTAAATCAAGTCCTAATTCAGATGCTAATGCTGAATAAAGTATTACTTCTGATGGACCTTCTACAAGGAAAACGCCATCTGAAAAGAAGGTTTCTGCTGATAATGAATTTAGGCGATAACTGAATTCATCAATTACTGTTTTTATTTTCGGGCTGCATCCAGAACAAGCAGCAAAAGATAGTTTATTCTCTGAGTAAAGCCTTACAATACAGTCAGGATTAAATTTAGATGCTATATGCGGAGAATGAGTTGTTATAAAGACTTGAGAATCAAATTTATCCATTATGTATGAAGCAAGCTTGCGTTGCTGATGTGGATGTAAATGAGCCTCCGGTTCTTCAATGGCATAAAATGTAATATGATCAATACTTTCTTGTATGTGTTGCTTTGATATCCAAGTTGCAAGAAAAATTTGATTATTTCGTCCATCACCGCCAATTGATAATGGATTATTCCCATTTGAGTAAGCAAGCACTAAATTGTCAAGCATTCGGTCTACGTTACTTTCGCCAGCTACAAAACATACCGCCTGATCCAGATTATGAACTGATATCTCCCCTAACTCAGTGTTTACACTTTCTAATGACTTGGATATATAATTCAATTCTCCTATTTGTTTATTAATACCATCGAGATTTTTTTGCAAAGCAACAATTGCGCTCTCATCTGACTCGGCTTCTTCTTTACTTAGCTTTTCTTTTGCAATTCTTAGCAAATTATTACGCTCATATCTCAAAAAACTAAATAAATCCCTATTTGTATCAACATACTGCATATTAAGTCTCTTGAGATAAAACCTTTGATTTTTCTCTTCAAGTGTTTCTTCGCTAAAACCATTATAAATATTATATGTACCAGATTTGCTATTTGTGTATCGTATAATTGTTGTTTCGTCTTTTACTGCACCACCAAAAATGCTTAATAAGCACTCTTCGGTTATATATGAAATGGTAACTGTGATTTCTATGGAATCTGTTCCAGAGTAAGCGTTGTAATCGCTATCACTTAATTCTAAGTCATGATCACTGATTGACTTATCAAATAAAAGGCGAAGAGCATACATCAAATTGGTTTTACCAACATCATTTGCTCCTATTATCAGAGTTTTAGGTTGAAATATGATTACTGCATCGTTGTAATTACGAAAGCCTTTAATATGTATACTCTTTATTCTCATTTTTCTTCTCCTCTATCGACTTTTCCGACAATGGTACGTTTATTTACCAAATTTCTTAAAATTCTCAGCCTGCTCCATAACCTTCTCAAACACTTCTTCATCCCACTCAGGCGGATAACCATTCTGATAGAGCAGTACCGTTAGATCCATGTTAAGTTGATTCTTTATATCGTCACGGGTTGACCAATCAGCAAACTGAGCTTTATCATCGACCAGTTCCTTTATTTTCTTGGCAAGGATAAGGCACTTCTCATCTTCGTACTTAAATCTGTGATCGTCACGCACTTTGACAAGAATATCATAGAAAGCCTTCTCCTCATAGGTAATACCGAGTTTTTCAAAAGAGGATTTATCTTCCTGCAAGTCTTTTAATATCTGAATAAGCTGATCTGAAAGGTCATTTACAAAGTCGGCTACAACTTCACTTGTAAAGACGAGTTTATCTCTGCTGTTATAAGCATCAACCACTTGTTTCAGTCTTTCGTCAAATGTAACAGCCTTAACCTTATTAGTCCTGCCGTATGCTGTTATAGCCTTACGCAACAGCTTCAACAGAGCATTAAACCTTGTTATGGGCATTTTGACCTCTTTCAGTTCATCAAGAAATTCATCGCTGAACAAGTCAACGGACTTATGCTCATCAACAATGTTCTCGACACCCGTACAAGTGATAGCATCACGTACCATATTCTCAACAACACGGTTCATAGTTTCGGCATCGGGAGCATCGCCCTTTGTCTGCTTGTATATGATAGAACGTATCGCAAGGTAAAATTGAGCCTTAGTCGTTTCTTCAGCAGTAAGCTCACCGGACGGAAAACATATTGTATAAGCACTTTTTAGACGGCGAGAAAGCCCCATAAATCGTGTTTACAGTTCTTTTCCTGATTGAATGTACTCTGCTGCATTATTAAGGCAATTCAGTCTTTCTAATGGCTCACCGTTATAGAATTTCTCTGCATTGAAGTTTACAAGCAAATCATCTATCAGTTTCAGGTGATTGCGGAATATGCCAAGTGAGATATTAAGCTCATCAATAGGACTTTCTTGTGGGCTGCCGTAGCGTTTAACAGCTTCCATCATATCGTTCTTGATACCAATATAATCCACCACAAGTCCCTTGTCCTTGCCTTTAAACACACGATTGACACGGGAAATTGTCTGTATCAGCGTATGTTTCTGCAAAGGTTTGTCAATATACATCATAGCGAGTGACGGAACATCAAAGCCAGTTATCCACATATCCACCACGATAGCAATTTTAAAATTGGAATCATTATTCTTGAATTGCTTATCGAGCTTTTTGCGATATTCCTTATTTCCGCAGGCATCAAACAAATCCTTGTTATCGTCCTTGCCTTGCGTAGCGACAAGATTTATCTTCGGCAACGGCAAGAGTTTATCAAGCTGATCTTTTGACAGGTTTTCTTCATGTTCAGCTTTGCGAGGTATGCCCCAATCTTCACGAATAGCGAGTATCTCTTGCAGTAGGTCATAAGCTATCTGCCTATCGGAGCATATAATCATTGCTTTCTGTACTATATTGGGCTTCTCAGCACATAGAGCATCATAATGGTCAGCAATATCCACAGCGAGTTTATGCAGACGGCTTGGATCACCGAGGATAAACCGCATTTTTGTCATTGCTTTCTTGCTTTCCTCTATTTGCTCAGGGGTAGAGCCTTGTTCCTTCATAGTATTTCTGTATTTCTTTTGCTTGCTCATCAGAAATAATCACACGAGCAAGACGAGGTTCATAGGCGATACGAACGGTAATGCCGTCATCGCTGGATTCTTTCATTGTGTAGCTGTCCACCACATCACCGAAAACGGCTATTGTTTCATCAATCGGAGTGCCAGTAAATCCGCAGTAAGTCGCATTAGGGAAACTTGTACGCAAATAATGGGCAAATCCGTATGTAGTAAACACACCTTTAGCAGTCTTTTTCAGCTTAGAGCCGACACCTGTTTGAGTTCTATGGGCTTCATCGGAGATACAGATTATATTGCTTCTCTCTGATAAAAGCCCCGTATTTTCGCAGAATTTCTGAATAGTTGTCACATAAACACCGCCACTCGGTCTGTCACCGAGCGTTTTTGCCAAGTCCTCACGGGTTTCAATGCTCCGCACATCTTCCTCGTGGAGATACTTTGCAGCGGTCACAAATAGCTCAGAGGTTTGTGTATCCAAGTCCTCTCTGTCAGCTATGATAACTATCGTAGGGTTATTGAACGTTTCATTATCCCTTTGCGTAATCAGACGGGAGAGAAACAGCATGGTATAGGTCTTTCCGCACCCCGTAGCACCGAAGTATGTGCCGCCCTTGCCGTCACCGTCAGGACGCATATGCAGCTTAATATTTTCAAGCATCTTTCTGGCACCATAGAATTGAGGATAACGGCAGACGATAGCTTCATTTTTCGGGCTATCATCGGGATAGAATACGAAATCACGGAGCAAAGCAACAACTCGGTCTTTTGCAAACGCTCCCTCTATCATAGTAAACAGCGAGCTGATGCCGTTTGCAACCGTATCTGTATCATTTGCTTTATTCCAAGCATAGTAATACTCATACGGCGTGAAGATACTTCCCATACGGGTATTCGCACCATCGCTGATTACAGATAAAAAACAGTATTTCATCAGCTTAGGTATATCACGGCAATAGCGTATTGTGATTTGTTTCCAAGCATCGTAAATTGTTGTATCTTCCTCTATTGCAGTCTTGAACTCAAAGATAGCTACAGGAATACCGTTGATGAACAACAGCATATCAGGACGGCGCAGGTGTTCACCCTGCACAGAGTACTGATTGACTACCTTGAAAATGTTTTTATCAGGTTCATCGTAGTTGATATAGTCAATATGAAGTGCGACCTTTGAAATATCATCACGAGCAAGGTCAAAGCCCTCGTTCACAAGCCTGAACGCTTCACGATTTCCGAAATATAGCGGAGTTGTATTGATAAGGTTCAGCTTATTGATGGTTCTCTGCATTTCAGTATCAGACAAGTCGTCTTTCTGATAGCGTGAAGTCAGATAGGAACGGAGATCGTCAAGCAGAAGAATATCCTCGTATTTACGGTGCATATCTTCTCCGCAGACATAGGTATACCCCTGCTGCGTACAAAGCTCTATGATAGCTTTTTCAAGCTCTGCTTCGGTAAATTTACCTTTTATAAAATGGTAATCCATATCTTCACTTCCCTTGTGTTCTTTGACTATCAAAGGTTAGTATAATATCATTTATGTTCTTATTGAACCAATACATCTGCATTTTTTGTATATTATCGTATTTTTCATATTGGAGTAGTGCTGAAATCTTATCGCTCATCTCATTAAGCGCAAATATATCATCTTCCAGTATTTGTGAATAATGCTGATCTCTATATAAATCCATGAACAAAGAGCGTATCTTGCTTATCTGAGCTGACGAGCATTTTTTAAGCATATCAACAAAACGATTAATATCTAATTTGTGGGCAAATCCCTTTGAATGTACACTTTCTTGTAGTTTTTTTATGTTCTTGTCATAATAATCGATCACTTTTTCAGGATCATATGGGAAGTCAAGGGCATCTACATCACCTAATGCATCTTTCATTCTTTGCTTGATATTGTCAAAAGCATTTATTGCTTCTTCTTTATGTAGTTCATAGCCTGAGCTGAATAATGATTCAATGTTAAATTCGTTAGGTGCTTTTTTCAAATATTTAACAATGATATCCTCGATAGGTGCTAAATTAAAATCAATTCCTGCTTCATATTTTATTGCAACAAGATAATTTATCAAAACCCCATAATCATAGTATGGTATATCGCCATCATTTAGTTTTCGGGGCAAGTTCGAGATAGCTTCAATCACTTCACTATCGGTTTTTATTCCAAATTCTTTTATAATTCTTAAATCCTTATCACGTCCAGAGTTCCATTTTCCATTTTTACGATAATCGCTATAATAAGCAATGGATTTCTTAATATCATCTTTAGAAAGTACTTGGTATAATATGTAATTATAGCAAAACTTAAACAAAGGATACTGATCATTCAGACCGAGTTTAGCTGATAGATATGCATCTCTCTCAAATTGCAAATCTGCACCTTTGCTTTGGCGCTGAGTAAAAGCAACACATCCATAAAATATAATTGTTTGTATTTCCTCATTGACAGAAATATGATTTTCATCTATGAACATAAAGATTTCTTTAATCTTTTGGCAACAAAATATAAAGGCTCTTAAATTATGCGAAGTCATTAGATAAAATATATCACGAATATCCTTGGCACACTCAGGTGTACGATATTTCTGTAAGAATACACCGAAAGAGCCAATAATTTGCTGTATTGTGTTTTCATAATCACAGCTAAAATAAATAGTATCACCGATTGTCTTTTCTTTTGCACGTTTATACGCTAAAGCATCATCTGTATAATACCTTGTTGTTTTTCCTTGATCATCACTTTTTTCATATGTAGTAAGCAGCTCACTCTCATTTGTAACAAGCAAGACCTTTACACCGTCATTCTCACACATATTATTGATATAGCCGAGAAGTTCGATAATATCAATCTGGGTACGTTCTATATCTTCCAAGATAATGAGCTTGTCAGTAAGATCGACAGATTCATATATTTTCTGAAAATCCTTATCATCAATGCTTCCTATATCAAACCCGATCTTGCTTACAAGTCCATTGAATATAGTCTTGCCTACGATTTTTCCGACAGCTTTTGCTGTACTTGCCGTTTCAGACGAGGGAGCTTTCTTGATAGTCCGCAGCTCCATATATATCGCTTTACTGATCTCAGAAGTATCAGAAAGCCCATAAAGCGATACTATAACACACTTATGCTTGCCATTATCCTTATCTTCAAGGAACGGTTTCAGGGTATTTTTTACATAGTAGCTTTTACCCGAACCCCATTCTCCGGTAAGCATAATAGCTCTGCCAGTTATATCGTTTTCTATGTAATTGAGAATGAAGCTGTTCATATCATCGTAGGTCATTCTCTTTCTCCTTCCTCCACAGCCCCCTTAACAAGAATAGGGCAAAGGTCTTTTATCTGTGCTTTCAGCTTTTCGCATACTTCTCTACGGATAAATAATGCATCATACATTTCAATAAGGGATTTTTGCTCTTGGACAGACGGTACAGGTATCTCTATTTCAAAAAAACGCTTTTTTTCCATACCGCTTCTTACATTGGTGTCACACATAAACCAAGCATATCTGTCTGTTTCTGTTCGTGAAAGCCACATAAGCAGAAATTCAGGTAATATCGTATCATCTTTGGTATTGAAAACAATATAAGCAGGAGATACGATTATAGGTTTATCTTTTGAGTTAAGTGCAACAGGTACAGCTACATCTCGACCAACGTGCATTAAGTTACAGGCAAATTGATTATGCTTAACGAGCTTATATTTTGATAGGTCAGAGCCATTAGCCACAGAGGGCATAAAGCGTTTATCCTTATTTACTCCATTAACCGATTTTATCGCATCATCGGCATTTCGTTCATCAGACTCAATTATTAAATCTCCAAGAGGTATTCTATTTGTACCATTCTTAAACTTTTCAATAATCGCATCAATCGTCAGCTTCAAATCCTCCAACCCACGCTCATAGCACCGTTGATTGGCAAGCATTGAGTTGTAAATATCCACATACTTCTGCTGAACGGTAATAGGCGGAAGGTCAAGTTCCATTTCGCAGAGGGCTTCCCAAGTAAACACTTCTGTTGAACTGCCCCAAGAACGGTAACAGGCTTCTCTGTCCCATTCAGCACGATTGAAATGGAAGAATAGGTATTCTGATAAGACCTTATCACGCATAGTTTCTTTTATTTTGAAAGCTATGTTATTCCAACTAATTATAAAACTACTCTCTGTATCATTATATCCAAATCCGATTTTCTTACCGTGAGTACGGGGATTGAAAACAAATTCACCTGGGTGAACTACAAGGAATTTGCTAAGGTCAGTATTTGAAACATCTGCCTTTGTAGGTATGATTTCTTTTGTTATCGTCATACCTCTTACATCGCTTGCACCATACTCATTATTAGCATTATTTTCAGTAGTAAGCTCTAATAAATCTCCCAAGCAATATTTAGTCAATGCCATAACCAATCCCCCTGAAAGCATCTTCAAGCATTGTCTGGGACTTCTTCTCCGCAGAGATAATATCACGCATCTCAGCCTGAATACGAACCATTTCCTTTTCGTAGTCGATTTCCAAGTCGTGGTCTATGAACTCAATGTACTTGCTGGGAGCAAGAGAATAGCCCTTTGCCTTAATATCCTCAAAAGTCGCAGACTTGCAGAACTCAGGCACATCGGAGTAAAGGCTTGTATCAGCACTCTGCCAGTTACCGTACACTTCCTTGATTTTTGTTATCTGGGCATCGGTCAGCACAGTCTTTTTCTTCTTTTTGCCCTTGTCGATAACAATTTCTTCAATATTTTCGTTCCAACGGCGCAAGTCCATAAACAGCACTTCATTAGTGCGGTCACGGAGTTGTCTGCCGTTAACGGTACACGCTTTCTTATTCATATTCACTATCCAAAGCGTTACGGAAATATCCGTAGTGTAGAACATATCACGGGGCAGAACGATGATAGCTTCAACACGGTCACGCTCCAATATTTCTTGACGGAGTGTACCTTCAGCATCACCGATATTCAGTGCACCATTGGCAAGCAGAAAGCCTGCAACACCGTGATTAACATCGAGCTTAGACAGCATATGCAATATCCACGCATAGTTAGCATTTGCCACAGGGGGCATAACAGAATAGTCGGCTCTCATAAAGCGAGGATCGTCCGTCAAAGCATCTTCGGCTCTCCAACCTTTGAGATTAAAGGGAGGATTTGCCATTATATAATCAACGGTCTTGTCCTTGTGAAGATCGTTTGTGAATGTTGAAGCGTTTGTATCTCCGAGATTATGGGCAATACCACGGATAGCGAGATTCATCTTGCACAGCCGCCATGTGTCGGGATTACTTTCCTGACCTATGATAGATACCTTCTGTCTGTTGCCGTTATGACGGTCAACGAATTTCAGCGACTGCACAAACATACCGCCCGAACCGCAGCAAGGATCATATACAACACCGCTGTAGGGCTCTATCATCTCAGCTATCAGCTTTACCACACAGGCAGGCGTGTAGAATTCACCGTCTTCCTTAGTACCGGAAGCAGCTGTTATCGGCTTGGTGTTCCTGAAATTTGCGGGAGATAAGTTTGAAAAGCGTCGTGCGGAACTAATCGAGCAATATGGTGATATTCCTGCATTTCTTGAAAAGGTATCATTCTATAATGCTGTGAACGTGTTCTATCTTAAGGAAACTGCCCGTTGGTCTTATATCGTCAAGAATGCTTCGGCTAATGATATTGCAGTTATCATAGATCAGGCTATGGCTGATATTGAGGACAGCAACCCTCCGCTTAAAGGTGCGCTGCCATTAAATCTCTTTGCAACGCTCGGTGCGGACAAATCTAAGATAAAAGACCTTATCGACAATGTCAATCAAATCACCGAGGAGCGTTTTCAGGAAGAAGACCTTATCGGCAGAGTTTACGAATACTTCCTGCAAGTAACAGCATCTCGGTTCTTTTCAGTGCTGCCAATGCCACGCAGAGCAACACGGCAGTTCCACAGTACGGTTTCAAGGGAAACCTGAACTTCTTTTTTCGCAGCTTTAGCCATATATAAAAACCTCTTTCAAGAATTGTTTTCAATAGATTACACTTATTAATATTATACTACAATCTGCACAAATAGTCAATGATTCGACAGTAGTTTTTCTAAGATTTCACCGAGGATTATATAGCCATAATAATAAAGTGTTAAAAATCTACTCAAAAAGAAATAAGCGATACTAAACGTGAAAACGTCAAGTATCGCTCATATACTTATAATCGGTGTCAGTAGGTACTGCTACGGGTTTAGTGTTACTATTTGGAACGTGGATAGTGGTCAAAATATCGCTGTGTCCTAACCACTCCTGAATTTCTTTCAGACTGACACCGTTTGCGTACAAAAGGCTTGCGCAGCTATGCCGCAAATCGTGGAAACGAATCTTCCGCATACCGTTCTTTTGCAGAATCAGTGGAAAATGCTGTGTGATATAGCCGGGCTTTACAAGCTCACCGATTTCGTTTACATAGATATAGTCTGCGTATTTCCTGCAATAAGATTTCCCACACAGCTTTCGGTTTAGTTCCTGTTCCGCTTTCAGACGGTGCAATAATTCTTCAAACGGCGGTACAAGGGGTAGACTGCGATAGCTGGCCTTTGTTTTTGTTCGATCCTTTTGAATAATCTTGCTCTTGCCGTCTATGGTCGCCTGTGTAACCGTGTGACGAATGGTGATTGTTTTCTTCTTGAAATCAATCGCGTCCCACTTTAAGCCGACCGCTTCACTTCGGCGCAGGCCGTAAAACGCACCGAGGATAACGCCAAGCTCTATGGGGTCACCTTTGACGATCTCAAAAAGACGGTTTAGCTCATCTTCTTCGTAAACGCTGCCGACAAACTTTTCTTTCTTCGGGCGTTCAATACGATCCGCCGGGTTCGTATCAATCAAACCGAGTTTGAAAGCGTGCTGCAAGGCTTTACGGATATTGGCGTGGCGGTGTATGACCGTGTTTGCGGAAACGCCCCGCACCGTCAATTCGTAGGTGTAGTAATCTTGTATATGCTTTGGTGTGACCTCGCACAGAGCCAGTCCGGGGTGGTGTTCCTCAAAGTACGGAATGATTTTGCTTTTTATCGCCATAGAATACGCTCCGTAAGTTGTTTCCTCCACATTCTTTTTTGTCATATCCAGCCAGTCGAGCAGAAATGTCGTAAAAAGAATCGTACCTGCGGGGGCTTTGCCTGTGCTTCGTTCGATTGCTCTTGCCTCTAATTCAGCTTCTTTTGCGGCACGAGCTTCGGAAAGCATTTTTTCGGCACGCTTTTTGTTTCCCTTTACAGTTAGACCCATGGACTTGGACGGCGTGTGCCGTTTGCCGTATTCGTCCACATAGTTCAGTACCATATGATAGTACCCGTTTTTTTCTCGCAGATGTCCTGCTACCATAAAATAAAACCTCCTTTAAGTGGTACAGCGTAGATTCATCTGCCATTGACATTTATATTGTAGCAGAAAGAACCCCATAGGCCAAATGTGCAAACGAGGTTTTACGCAGTAGATTTATCTATCAATTCCAAGTATTCCAGAATATTGAGCTTTGGGATTCGATAGCGGCGGCCGACGATAAAACTCTTGATTTTGCCGGACTTCAAAAGCCGATAAGCGGTTTTGTCGCAAATACCGCCGAGCATTTCACACATTTGCTCAACATTAACTACATCGGGATAATCCGTGAATAACATTTTATAGGCTGTCTGTGATTCCATAGGCACCCCCCTTAACGGTTCTTTGGGATAATCTCGTAGTCATATCCTTTTCGCTGATTACAATAGGTGCAGGTGTCTTTCTCGGTCTGCTGCGGGTCAATCCTGCGTAAAGAATAAGCGCCCGTACCGTAGAAATTGTCGGCACAAGCGCTGCAAAGGCAAAGGATTAACTTTTTCGGCACACTCTCGATCAGACCGATACTGACAGCCAGAGCTTGGTTGATACCGTGTATATGCTTTTCGGACAAGTGACCGATAAAGTCACCCAAGCGGCGTTTATCCACGGTTCGCAGTTGTTCCAAAAGGACGATAGAGGGCAATTCCAAGCCGTTTTCGGCGTCGATGTAGTAGTGGGTAGGTAGTTTCGGCTTTGCGTCCTTTTTGCTTGTAATAGAAGCGATAATAACCGTAGGGCTGTGCTTATTGCCAACATTGTTCTGAATGATAACGACGGGACGGTAGCCCTCTTGCTCCGAGCCGATCCCATGTCCCAAATCGGCGTAATACATATCGCCTCGTAAATATGTGTGATTCATAGTGTTATGACCTCCTTTGAAATTTTAGGCGGTTAGCCGCCTATGTAGAGGTCAAGGGCAGAACAGAATTAAGGTCGGAAAGATATAAACAATTCTCCGTTTCAGTAGACCCGTCCTGCCGTTGACCTTGTATAAAGAAACAATCCTATTTGTCCTCGACACCCCGGATTGCTGCGGGAAGTCATCAAACGGCTGGCAGCGTACCAGCTCCACGGGAATCTCACCCTCACATGGTTCTCATGCGACCGCCCCCATTGCCTGCGACGGCTTCACGACCGAAATATCGCTTATCACGCTCGGACTGTGGCTGGACGGGAGTATCATTGTCCCTATTGCCTGTCGTTGCCATATCGGGAGCCGCCCGATATTGATAGCCGACTGTTATTCGCTCCTTGTAGGAAATGAAAGCCAAAGACCTAAAAACATACAGATGAAATCTCGTTGCTTTCTTTCCCGCAGATCGTGGCGCAGCCGCTAATGTGGCTTATGCTCATCACAATAGCAATAGGAATGTGTTTGATGAATGGGTATTTAATTGTCAAAGGACACGCCCATTCACCTGTAAACAGATAAAGGGCAGAGAGTTTTCGTACCTCTCTGCCCTCATCCTCACTTAAAGGAATTTTTGTAACCCTATTCAGAAATCATTTTTTTGATTTTTTCAATCGCAGCATGAACAGACTTTATGACTGCGGGGTGTGAGCAACCCTCAATTTCGGCAATCTGTTCATAGGTCAATTCCTGAAAGTAGTAGAATATAAGTCTGCGTCTTTGTGTTTCGGGTAGTTCGGAAATTGTTTTATGTAGCTGTTCATACTCAATGCTACGCAAAACAGCGTCCTCGACCGATTCAGCTTTGTAATAAGCTCGTCGGTTTAGGGATTGCTCCGATTGCTCAAAATGTTCAATATGCCTGTCCCATTCGTTGAGAATAGAAAGGTCGTCCAGTTCAAAGCGATTTAGTACCTCGAATAACTCTTTTGTTATCTGTAACTCCCGCAACACACCTTGTCCGTCCCGAAAGGAAAGAAAATGCTTGTCCTCTTTTTCGGTAAGTGTATAGGGATTGTATTTGTCTTTTCTGCGTTTTGGACGCTTCTCGTCCATAGTCGTTTACCTCCAAATCAATCTGAATTTTTTGAGATTCAGATTGACCTGGAGGGCTACGCCCGCTATGGAACATCAAAAAACGGCATATTATGACATAAAAGAAACGCACCCACTTTACAGCGGGTGCGTCATTTTGTAGAGGACTGCCATATATTAGCCTGTATGGACTGAATAGGCAAAACGGTGTCGAACAAAAAAATACCGCAATCCCCTTAGAGATTGCGGTATGTAAAAATTGGTATTTAAGTTTTTTATCAGGCTGTATTTTCGGCGGTTCATTTTTTCTGTGTTTCATTTTATCCCCTTTAAGGGGATAAGTCGACGGACATTTTCAGTTTTCCCCTATCTGTTTTGTAGATAAAGGAATTATACTGTATGAAAAAGAGATTTCACCAAGATAAAACCGAGATTACGCCGAGGAATATCGCAAGTTCAGACAATATGCGAAAGCAATCTGTCATACCAACGCAGAATATAGAGAACCATTGAAAAATCGCTCGAAATATCTCATTGAAAAAAGACAGCAGCAGCCCAATGAAATAGACTGCTGCTTGAAATGTTTTTAATTATACTGAAACCGATAGCCAACATCCCGAATACTCTCTATCTGATAAGTAGGCTCTTTGTCGGTATCAAAAAGTTTTTTGCGGAGATTACGTTCATGGAAACCGATTGTTTCCCGTTCGCTACCCGAAGAAAAATCACCCCATACCTTTTCATAGATTTGGTCGTAGGTCAGCACACGGTTTTTATTAGCGACTAATAAGCAGAAAATATCATATTCCTTTGCTGTTAATAAAATGTCTTGACCGTTACTTATTATTCGCCTGCGGGCAAGATTTATTTCAAGTCCGGGAAATGATAATATCGGCTCATCTCGAAGTTCCCATTTTTTCAAATCAGGGTGGCGTGACAAAAAGGATAGAATATCCTCAAATGCAGAACTGTCACGCTCTGTCAACTCTAAAATGATGATTCGTCCGATAGTATCACCTACTATAATAAAATTAGTCGTTAAATCCATGACAAGCCAGCCATGGTTTACACGCACTTGTTACTTAAGCTATAATGAAAGCAGTGATTGGAATAACGTGCATCACCTTGGGACACCACGCCCGTAGCGGAGACAGTTATCCATGCTTTCGTTACAGCGTTCGATTTTGCAGGTAGAGCCATTCGTATGCGCTCGCATCAATCAGTAGGCAGAATAGGTAACGAGGTAAGTATGGATTTATCGATCACAAATTCAACCAGTAGGAGAGATGATTATGAACGCAGTTGGAATTGATGTATCCAAAGGGAAAAGCACTGTGGCAGTGATTCAACCCTTCGGAGTTGTCATAGCTGAACCTTTTGATGTGCTCCACACAGACAGCGGTTTGAAAGAATTGGTGAACTTCATCAAATCACTGTCCGGTGAAACGAAAGTTGTCATGGAGTACACCGGCACATACTATGAGCCGACTGCAAATGCACTCCATAATGCGGGTATATTTGTATCCGTAGTCAACCCGTTAATGATTGATGACTACGACACAAACCGTGTCAGAAAAGTCAAGACAGACAGAATTGATGCCTTGAAAATCGCATCGTTTGCACTTGATAAATGGATGAAACTTCGTGAATATACGCCTGTCGAAACAGTGCGTAAAATGCTACAGATCATGAACAGGCACTGCATTAAGCTGAACAAGATCCTTGTAATGCAAAAGAACAGCCTGATCGCACTGCTGGACTGCTGTTTTCCGAATGCCAATACACTGTTCACTTCGCCGCGCAGAGAGTCAGACGGTCATGAGAAATGGGTGGATTTTGTTCTGAAATTTCCTCATGTGGATTCCGTCGCAAAGCTCTCCTTATCTGCATTCAAGACTAAATATCAAAGCTGGTGCAAAAAGGATCATTACAATTACAGCGAATCCAAGGCTGAACAGATTCATGCATATGCAAGGACATTGGTCAGCACGCTGCCGATGACAGACGCAGTCAAGAAAATGGTTTCTGACTCTGCAAAGCTCCTCAATTCCACACTCGAAGCACTTGGGACTCTTCATTCCGAAATGGATTCTCTTGCATCTTAGCTTCCGGAATACGAAACCGTCATGAACCTATTCGCTGTCGGAAAAGTAACCTGTTCACAGCTCATTGCTGAAATCGGAGATGTCACGAAACTGAAAAGCGGTAAATCTCTGGTAGCTCTGGCTGGCATTGATCCGCCGCCAAATCAATCCGGAAAAGAAGATAAAAAGTCCAGAAGCATTTCCAAGCGAGGCTCTCCTGCGCTGCGAAAAACACTGTTCCTGAACATGACAGTCTATCTCCAACGGCAGCCTGCCGATGAGCCGGTATACCAATTCCTTGACAAGAAACGCACTGAAGGAAAGCCTTACAAAGTTTACATGATCGCTGCTGCCCACAAATTCCTCCGCATTTATTACGCAAGAGTCAAAGAGGTAATGCCGGTGCAATAGCATCATCTATTCATAGATTCTGAACCGGAGGCAAAACACAGGCACGGCTCAGCCGCTTGACCTTGACAGAACATCATAAAAATGCTACAATGGCCGCCCCAACGGTGACTGACTTAATCTATCCATGAGTTCTTCACCGTCGGCACGACACACAGAGCATTTTTATGATGTTCTGTCAAGGTTGCCGGTCGGCTAAAACTTCATTTCGTTTTTTCAGACCGCTTCGGCGGTCTTATTGTCGTGCTTTTTTCTTCTGTGAAAGTTATGTGAAACTTTCTTTTTACCTCTTGACTTTTATTTGCAGGTCTCCAATCTACAATCCAAATTTCAAAATTCGTAGTTTTTATTTCAGCTTTTCCACATATGGCATTAAGTCTGAAATCATCTCTTTTGTTGATGTCAGTCCGCCGGGATTGATATACCATGCAACAGGATTAAGCTGATAAATATTTTCATTTTTATAAGCGTCTGTTTTTTGAATCATTGCGTTTCCCATAAAATCTTTTACAGCGCTGGATGATGCTCCTTCTCCAATAGAAGTATCATGATCAAGTAAAAGAATAACCGCCGGATTTTCTGTCATAACATATTCAGCGTTCACCTCTGCCCCGTGATGACTTGTAACCTCGGTAGAAGTATCCGCAGGTGTAAATCCAAATTCATTATGTACCATTGCATAACGACCGACAGGACCGTAAAAAGTAATATAACCTCCACCGACCATAAGAAACAGCGTCTCATGTCCAGATACCGTTTCTTTTACTTCAGTAAAACCCTTTTCGATCTCTTGAAGCTGGCTCATAATAGAGTCCTTGGTTTCAGGGAAAAGCACTCAGAGTTTCACAGTTACGGCGAAGATCAGTGCCGAAAGTATCTCCCTCAACTTGATAGAACAGTAAATCAGCATTTGGATAGTGTTCTTTTAATTTGTTCAAAGATTCGCCCTCGTTTTCGTCCCATGCGCCGAAACGATTTCCATAGATAATAAGATCTGGGGCTAAAAGGTCAAGCGAATCGTAATCTGCTTCAAAAAGGCTTCCCACATTCACATATTCGTCACTCATATATTTAGATAGATAATCGGGAAGATTGGATTCTGTCTTTTGAATGCCGAGTTTTTCAATACCTGTTTTCTCTATTCCGGCAGCATCCAAAATGTCCAACGCCGATGGTATTTGTAATTGATACCGTCGTAACCGCCTTTAACTGCTGAAATTGCTGCGAATTAAGCAAGACTTCTATGTAATTCGTCAGGCTTTGCACAATATTTGACAGTATTAAGCCAAACAGAAGTAAAAAAGCAATGTTGTTTTTATTTTTCCGTAGCATTAGGCTGTACATTAGCACAGAAATCAATAGCATAATTCCCGTTGTTATAAAAAAGTTCAAATACGGATTTGAAAATAATTGTCCGACAAAACTGATAGTGCTCGCAAAAAATACCAGTACCGACTGTGTGGCGAGGAATACGGAATCAAATCCTAGCATACTCGGTGTTAGCACACGGTTTTCTGTAATAGTCTGAAACGCAAGGCTAACAACAGCAATCAGAGTAGCACTAACCGTCATTCCCAAAAGGCTGATAAGGCTTCGCTTCATAATGCGAAAAGCTACTGCCCATGTCAGGTCCAGATGTGCGTCAATCGCTTTGTAGAAAACTCTTGCATAAAGGTAAAGACATACCGACAGAAAAATCAGTATGGATAATATTACAAAAATTCCGGTTGTTCTCTTCCTATTTTCCATAGCGTACCCTCCGAAACAGAATAATCAGAAAAATTACCCCGCCTACAATACCAATACTAAAGCTGGCAGCAAGTTCGTATGGATAAATAATCAAGCGGCTAAAAATGTCACACGCTAATACGAAAATAGAGCCAAGCAGCATAACATCAAAAATTGATTTTTTTACATCATCCCCATAAAAGGCTGTAACCATGTTCGGAATAATTAGCCCTACAAACGGAATCGGGCCTACAGTGACAAACGAAGCTGCGCTGACAACTGCAATAATACACAACCCTAAAAATACTATTTTTTTATAGGATAGTCCCACGCCTTTTGAAAAATCCTCACCCATTCCGGCAATGCTGAAACTGGTTGCGTATATAACGGCTAAAACTAATGGGATCAGCACGATATAGAGCATATCAAAGCTTGTAAAACGATTAAAAGTTCCCAAGCCAATTTTTGACAGCGTTTGTAAAGCATTCGCTTGATAAGCTACTGCATTGGCTACCGCCTTAATAATACCCCCATACATCATGCCAATCAGAGGAATATAAACGGCATCTCGAAGCTGAATTTTGCTCAATATTGTCATAAACAAAATGGAAGAAACAAGCGCAAAGACAAAAGCAAATAGCATTTGAACGAAATGCGGCTGATTCCCCATCGTCAAATAAGCAACTAAAACACCAAGCATAGCGGCGTCGGTTGTGCCAGCGGTAGAGGGTGCCATGAATTTATTATTGCTGATTGACTGCATAATGAGACCAGCTGCACTTAATCCTGCCGCTGTAAGTATAATTGCAAGTGTCCTTGGCAGGCGGCTCATAATAAATATCTGCCATGCCTCATAATCAAGTTTTACCAAACTTGCGATGCTTACATTTTTTCCAACTCCGATAAGTAAAGAGGACACAGTTAAAACAGCAAACAGAATAATAAATCCGATACGCTTTTGTCTCGCTGAAAACCGTTTTCTTTCATTATCAGTTATATTTTCTTTCAAACGAATACCTCCTATAATGATAATTTAGTTAGTTTCTGCTAACCTGTTGACGAAATGAAATGCCTACCGTAACTTGCAGCAGGCATTTCCTGTTCAGCTATCTTCGCCACAATTATTATAAACTATCCCGTAACGGGAGAGTCAATAGGATTTTGTGCCATTTTTGAAATTTTTTATTTTGAACATCCAGACCGCAAGTAGCATTGTAACCATTTCGGCACCCAGCATAGCAAACCAGATAGCATTTGCTCCCAAAATTGATGGAAACAAGTAAACAAAAGCACCACTGAGAAAAAAGCCTCGCAAAACAGATATACACACGGATTCTTTCACTCTTCGTATAGCCTGCAAATAATAAGTTGCGAACACATTAAAAGGGACAAATAACAAACAGGTAAAATAAGAACGAAGAATAAACGGAGTAGAAGCTATGATTTGCTCGCTGTTTCCTAAATAAAGTTTTGCAATCTGCATAGGAATTAACATGGTAATGAGCATGACAAGACAGCCAATTATAATTGCAGTGATACTTCCCATTTTTCTAACTTGCTTTACCTGATCTGTTTGTTTCGCTCCAAGGCTTTCTGCAACGATAGGCTGTGCTGCGTTTCCAATCCCATAGCTGAAAGTTTGAATCAGAGTAAATATATTTCCTGCGATCCCATATATAGCCAATTCATTATTCCCGAAATAGGCAACAATTTGATTGTTAAACAGAATCATCATGAACCCCATACTGACAGAGCAGATAAAAGAGGAAAAACCGATTGATGTGATTTCCTTGCTCTTTCTCCAAAAATCCGTCATTCGTGTAAAAGATACTGTATTTTTCTTTGAGATAAAATGGGTAAGTAATATCAAAAACGCTATGCTTTGACCGACAACCGTTGCAATGCCCGCACCCTCAATTCCGAGATCACAGGTAAATGTCAAAAAGAAATCGCCAAAGACATTCAATACGCCGCCGGCAATCGTTGCTGCTCCCGCCAACAACGGAGAACCGTCATTGCGTACAAACATAGCAAGAAAATATCCGATAGGCCATAATGGTACGCCCAGCTTTAGCCACTTCATATAACGCAGCGCCAATGGCATAAGCGTTTCATCTGCACCAAAAAGGCGAAGAAGTTGCGCACCAAAAAGAAATATAATCAGCCATACAATAGCAGTAATTACACAGATTAAAACAAAGGAAATAGTAAAGGCACTTTTTTCGTCTTTCTTATTGCCTTCTCCTTTTGCAATAGAGAATAAAACGGCACCTCCGTTGCCAAATAAAACACTTAAACAACAAAAAAAGGTTCAGAACGGAGCAATACAGGCCAAGGCCGCCGTTCCGTTGCTGCCCTCGTATTGCCCGACTACAATCATATCCACAAGAGAGTAGATAATCATAACCAAGCCACTAAACAGGCTCGGAAAAAGATATTTAAGATACAGTTTTTTCAAATTAGTTTCTTTGGAATCCATTGTTCATATTTCCTCCACACTATTTTCATTTTCGAGTTCTTGACTTCAAATGTACCAATAGGTTATAATATATTATAAACCCTCCCGTCACAGGAGAGTCAAGAGGTGTGATTATGAAAAAGAAAAATCTTCTTTCTATCGGAGAGCTGTCAAAAATAACTGGTGTTCATATCAAAGCACTACGATACTATGATAGTTTGGGAATCCTAAAGCCTGCTTATATCGACCCTGATTCCAATTACCGATATTATTCTTTTCCGCAAAAAGCAACGGTAGAAGCAATCCAATTTTGCGTAGACATTGGTGTTCCATTAAAACAATTTAACTCATATACAAATGAATCGGAAACTAATATTTTTTATACAGATTTGATTTATCAAGGGACATCTATAATTGAAGAGAAGATAAGACAAATGCAAACAAGGCTAAACCATTTGAAAGTAATGCAGGAAGAGGTTTCACGTGCTGAAGAAAGTTTGCAAAATTCAGAGCCGAAATTGTATTCGCTTTCAGCGAGGGACTGTTGGATTATACCCTATGATGGTAAGCTGCTTTGCGAAAATGCAGGAATTATCTCAAAGAACGCCATATTGGAAATACATATGGACTTATTTTGCTTCAACGAGAAAATACTTGGAAACAATTTCTATTTGTAGATATTCGTATTACTGACCAACTTTATTCTGCTAAACAGTACCCGCAGATCATCCGTATTCCAAAGGGAAAATACTTATGTAAAGTGGTAACAGAAAGTGAAATAACACAGGCTTGGAAATGGAGCAGTTCTGTCATAGCAAAAGAACAAATAGAACTTATTATTGAAACGGAGTTATTTGTAGGGAATTATAACTTCTTAGGGCCGGTTTTAGAACAACGATGTTTATTAAAGAGTTGATGAAAAAACCGCCTTAAAATGTAGGTGGATCAATTCTGCTATTCTGTTTTTATACTAAGATGTGCCTTATCGTTTAACTGTTTTCAATATTATCAATAGTTAATAAGAGCATCTTTTTGTAAATAATCAATTCCTTTTTTGTAGTTCACTCTTTGCCATCAATCTATGTACCAGCCGCCTTTTTCGGGCGGCTGATTTTCTAATACTGCGGTACGCCATACCCCAATATCTCATAATACCCTACGGCATAGTGATTTTCTCGGCAGCTATCGCCGGAATTGCCCTCTACGGTGTAGACTGTGCCGTTCTCCACTTTCTCCACGATTCCCACATGGTCTGATTCTCCGTCCTGCGGGCCTGACGAGCCTTTGTTGTCCCAATCAAAAAAGATAATATCACCGGGACGGGGTTCGTAGCTGTTGTCCTGCCATAGTCCGCGATCCCTGAACCATTCGACACCCCAGACACAGCCTGCAAATTTCGGGATAACGCCTGCGTCGATATAGCCGCACTCATTCGCACACCACGAAACGAAACAGGCGCACCATTCCACACGGGAGTTAAAGCCGTACC
>ERZ827108.600-NODE-600-length-59905-cov-4.728221_pt1 | contig 59905 bp, 45 predicted proteins | sample MGYA00519921_ERZ827108 | MGnify/ENA primary metagenome ERZ827108 (study PRJEB31778, sample SAMEA3449258) | human gut metagenome | biome: human gut; feature: human-associated habitat; material: faeces | place: United Kingdom | collected 2010/2012 ...
TTGCTTGCATTTAATTTTATCCCCGTTTTTCCCGTTTTATATCGCGGAGAATTACAAAAAATCTCGTTAACGTCTGTCATTCGGCCGCAGAAAAATAAATTTCACGCAGTTCCGTATTAATCTATATGGAGAAAGGAGTTTTCAGATTCAAACAATTCTCGTGCCAACATTACGGCAGTTCGATGCGGATAGGCGTCGATGCGGTGCTGTTGGGGGCGTGGGCAAGCGTCGACGGAGGCCGTGTACTCGATGTGGGCACCGGATGTGGCGTGATTGCCTTGATGTGCGCGCAACGGAATACTGACGCCATAATAGACGCCATTGATACCGATGCCGCGTCGGTTGAGGAGGCATCGACCAATTTCACCGCATCTCCCTGGGCGGACAGGCTTCATGTCTTTCATGAGAATTATTTGAATTTCAAACCTGCATATAGATACGATCGAATCGTCTCAAACCCTCCATATTTCAATTCAGGAGTTGATTCGGAGGTTTCCGTAAGGATGCACGCCCGACACGAAGGCGACCTCTCGCCGAAGACATTGCTGCTGCATTCCAGCGAATTATTGACGCCCGATGGCAGCGTTTCCATGATTGTCCCTTATCTCCGTGCCGATGAGATCATTGCCGATTCCGCGTCTTGCGGGTTCACCTTGAGCCGTCGTCTCGACGTCCGCGGAAACTTCTCGGCTCCCCTGAAACGCTCCCTATTGGAATTCTCTCAGAGTCAGTATATGTCTTCACGATGTGGGGCCAGGATCCTGACCATGGAATCCAGGCCTATGGTTCCGACTGATGAATACAGAGCCTTATGCGGTGACTTTTATCTCTATTTTTAATGCGTGTCGATTGTGAGGGTTGGAAATATTTTTGTAATTTTGCGTAACTGAAACAATTTGAGACTATGAATCTGGATAAGTTTGTGAAAGACCATGTGGTCGAGAGGCAGGAGAGTCTGTTTCTTAAGGACATCGAGGACAATAAGGATGAGTTGGAGAAGGGAATCCGGGGAAAGTCCGTGCTGGTGATAGGCGGTGCGGGAACCATCGGAACATCATTCATCAAGGCGGTGTTGCGATTCCATCCGGCTAAACTGGTTGTGGCTGACCTGAACGAGAACGGCCTTGCGGAACTGACCAGAGACCTTAGATCCAGTTCCGACTTAACAGTTCCTCCGGTGTTCCTTACGTATACTTTGGACTTTACTGATCCGATAATGGCGGATATCTTCCGGGATCATGGCGGATTCGACATAGTGGCGAATTTCTCCGCACACAAGCATGTGAGGAGCGAGAAAGACAAATACTCGGTCGAAGCCTTACTGAAAAACAATGTGATCAAGGCAAAGAAACTGTTGGATCTACTGAAGGTATATAAGCCAGAGCATTTCTTCTGCGTCTCAACCGATAAGGCTGCCAATCCCGTGAATGTGATGGGAGCCTCCAAACGTGTGATGGAGGACCTGATCATGTCCTATAAGCCAGACTTCAAGGTGACTACAGCCCGATTCGCCAACGTGGCATTCTCCAACGGATCGCTGCCGGCCAGTTTCTTCGACCGCATGATGAAGAGCCAGCCGCTTGTGGCTCCGCGTGATGTGAGACGCTATTTCGTATCAATGGAAGAAAGCGGCCAGATCTGTATGCTGGCATGCATTCTCGGCAACAACGGAGAAATCTTCTTCTCAAAACTCGGGAAAGAGAAAATGAAGACTTTCTCGGAAATCTGTGACTCATTCCTTGCCGAAATGGGGTATAAGAAACATGAATGTAATTCTGACGAAGAGGCAAAGCAGTTTGCTTCCAGGAATCTGCCTGGTGATACATATCCTGTTGTATATTTCGACAGCGATACTACCGGTGAGAAAGATGAGGAGGAATTCTATGTAGTAGGAGAGGAGACCGATATGGACCGTTTCCATTCATTAGGCGTCATCACACATACCCAGAACAAGAGACGTGAGGATGTGGATGCGTTGATTGATTCACTTGAGTCCATGTTCCATAATCGCGATTTCACCAAAGCCGATGTCGTGGAGTGTCTTGAAGGATACCTGCCTAATTTCCAGCACGAGGAGAAAGGCAAGAACCTTGATGACAAGATGTGATTGATTATCCCAATCATAAAAAATGGATACAATGGCTGAGATAAACCATACCATAATAATTGCCGAGATCGGGGTGAATCATGGGGGAGATTACGATACAGCCTGCCGATTGGTCAAGGCTGCTGCCGAAAGTGGAGCAGATTACGCCAAATTCCAGACATTCAAGGCGGAGAGTCTTGCAAGTGCCAACGCAAAACGGGCGGAATATCAAGTGGCAAACTGCGGAGGGGAGGAAAGTCAGCTGCAGATGCTTAAAAAACTCGAGATCTCAAATCAGGATCTGGTCCGTCTGCAACAGGTATGCAGGGAAAACGGCATCGGCTTCATGTCATCGCCGTTCGATCTTGAAAGCGTGGATTTCCTGGCTACACTCGGCATGGATTATTGGAAAATACCATCCGGGGAGATTACGAATCTGCCATATCTTGAGCGAATAGCACATTACGGCGGCCAGGTGATCATGTCAACCGGCATGAGTACGATTCAGGAAGTCAATGATGCCGTCAAGGCACTTACGGACAACGGAATCGATAGGGGAGACATCATTCTGCTGCACTGTAACACGCAATATCCGACACCGCCGGAAGATGTAAACCTTCTGGCCATGGAAGCATTGCGTACGTTGGGATGCGGAAAGGTTGGCTTCAGCGACCATACCCAGGGTGTGGCCATTCCGATCGCCGCTGTAGCCATGGGTGCGGAAATAATCGAAAAGCATTTCACATATGACAAGAATGCGGTCGGTCCTGATCACAAGGCATCGGCGGATCCAACAGAATTCAAAGCCATGGTGGACGGGATACGTACAATCGAGGTAGCCAAAGGTTCATCGTATAAACATATAACGGACAGCGAAAGGAGCAATGTGGAGGTGGCTCGAAAGAGTGTCGTGGCGCGCCGCCCGATAAAAAAAGGGGAGTATTTTACATTGGAAAACCTTACTGTAAAACGTCCCGGATCCGGAATTTCCCCTATGCGCTGGCATGAGATATTAGGACAAAAAGCCGTGAGAGACTTTGACACGGATGAGTTGATAGAGATTTAAAGAAACCGGAAATGAATAAAGGCTATTTCATTATAAGCAGTCACGCACCTATAAGGCAGGCGCTGACCATGTTGAACGAAGTGCATTCGCAGTCGATGACACTGTTTGTTGTCGATGACGATGAGCGTATGGTCGGGACATTGACTGACGGAGACATTCGTCGTGCCTTGATCGCGGGTGAGGATGTTGATAATGAAGTACGCAAAGCCATGCACCGCAGTTTCTCCTATCTGACCGGCCTTGATGAAGTCGCCAAACTTAAAACACTAAGGGACAGAAACATATTCCTGGTTCCTGTCTTAGACAATGATATGCGTGTAGTGGATATCATTGACCTGAAGGCTCGGAAATCGGCGTTGCCTGTCGATGCTGTACTGATGGCCGGAGGAAAAGGCGAGCGACTTCGTCCGTTGACCCTCACAATCCCTAAACCACTTCTGAAAATCGGAGACAAAGCCATAATAGACAGGAATATAGACGCACTTATCGATTACGGCGTGCGGAATGTGTCTGTAACAGTTAATTATCTGAAGGAGCAGTTGATAGACCATTATGCCGAGCCTCGTGCGAATGGTGTCAAGGTGAATTGTGTGGAGGAGGATCAGTTTTTCGGTACAATCGGTTCATTAAGGCTGATTAAGGAATTCGACAACGACACAATCCTTGTTATGAATTCCGATTTGCTGACTGACATTGATTACGAGGATTTCTTCCTGCATTTCCAAGAAAACGGCGCTATGATGTCGGCAGCAGCGATTCCATACACGGTTTCCATTCCTTACGGCATCTTCCAGTTGGAGGGCCACAACATCAAGGGTGTGTCGGAAAAGCCGGTTTATAATCTCTATGCGAATGCCGGAATATACTTACTGAGGCGTGATGTTCTTAGATATATCCCGGACAATCAGGTTTTCAATGCGACAGATTTGATTGATGAACTGGCTAGACAGGGACAGAAGGTAATTCGCTATCCATTAAGCGGACTTTGGATTGACATAGGCAATCCTCAGGAATTTGCAAAGGCGCAGGATTTAATACGCCACTTGCGGTAGAAGATAAGAGGCATGGATATGGGATATCCCATATCCATGCCTCTATTTAACATAATAGCGATTATATGCAGTTTTGCTTATCCGTTAATTTGCTTGGGAAACATCTGCCAGGCAGTGATCTTTTATCGTTCAAGTTCGGCTTTCAGGAACTGCGTCGTCGGTGTATCGATGTTCACTATCTGTTCAGGGGTACCTGTTGCGATTATCCTGCCTCCGTCACGACCGCCACCAGGCCCGAGGTCAATGATGTAATCCGCACATTTGATCACATCGAGGTTATGTTCAATCACGACCATCGTGTTGCCTTTCTCAACCAACTTGTTTATGACCTTCAGCAATACACGGATGTCCTCGAAATGCAGTCCGGTTGTAGGCTCATCCAGAATGAACATCGTCTTTCCCGTATCGCGTTTGGCAAGTTCCGTAGCAAGCTTGACGCGCTGATTCTCGCCTCCGCTCAATGTGCTTGACGGCTGCCCAAGTTTCAGATATCCTAAACCGATGTCCTGCAGGACTTTGATTTTCTTGATGATGTTCGGTACGTTGGCAAAGAATTCAACCGCCTGGTTCACAGTCATCTCTAACACATCGGCTATTGATTTCCCTTTGTAGCGGACCTCCAGAGTCTCACGGTTGTAGCGTTTGCCATGACATTCCTCGCACGGCACCAGTACATCCGGCAGGAAATTCATTTCTATCGTCCTGTATCCGTTGCCTTTGCACGTCTCGCAACGACCACCCGAGACGTTGAACGAGAATCTTCCAGGCTTATAGCCGCGTATCTTTGAATCCGGCAACTCTACGAACAGTTTGCGAATATCTGAGAATACTCCGGTATATGTCGCAGGATTCGATCTCGGAGACCGACCTAAGGGAGACTGGTCAACGGTTACAATCTTATCAACGTTCTCAATGCCGATGATTTCCTTATAAGGCAACGGTTCCTGCAACGAGCGGTAGAACTGCTTGCTGAGAATCGGCTGCAGTGTGCCGTTGATAAGGGAGGACTTGCCGCTGCCGCTGACTCCCGTGACACAGACAAACATTCCAAGTGGCAGTTTCAGATCAACATCTTTCAGGTTATGTCCGGTGGCTCCTTTAATCTCGATGAACCTGCCATTTCCCGAGCGACGCACCGAAGGAACTTCAATCTTCCTGTCCCCGTTCAGGTAATCGGATGTAAGCGTATGTGTCTCAAGCATCTTTGCGGGGGTGCCTTGATATACCACTTCCCCACCGTTCCGGCCGGCTCCCGGGCCTATGTCCACTATATAATCGGCCTCAGTCATTATATCGCGGTCGTGTTCCACCACGATGATGGAATTGCCGTTGTCCCGCAGGTTCTTAAGGCTGTTGATCAGCCTGACGTTGTCTCGTTGATGCAGACCGATGGAAGGCTCATCCAGTATGTATAGTACGTTGACGAGCTGAGAGCCGATCTGAGTGGCTAATCGGATGCGCTGGCTCTCGCCGCCGCTGAGGCTGGAACTGCTGCGGTTCAGCGACACATATTCCAAACCAACATCCAGCAGGAACTTGAGGCGGCTTCGTATCTCCTTCAGTATTTCCTCAGCCACAAGACGCTTCTTCTGGTCGAGCCTGTCCTCAAGTCCCTGTGTCCATTCGTACAGCTCGCCGATATCCATACGGGCAACATCGGCGATATTCTTGCCGTCGATGTAGAAATGCAACGCTATCTTGTTCAATCTGTCGCCGTGACATTCCGGGCAGATGGCCTTGCTGAAGAACTGGCCGCTCCATTTGTTTGCCTCATATCCAGCATCCTCCTCACGTTGCATCTCGATGTATTTCACGAGTCCGTCATATGATGGCGCCCGGCCAAGACCCGTAGCATTCTGAATATCAAGACGGACGTCTGTGCCGTTCATGATATCGTCCATCACCTCCTGTGGCAGATCCTTGATCGGGGTCTTTACGGACACACCATAAAGGCTGCATATCGCTTCGATCTGCCAGAATATCATCGAGTTCTTATGTTTGCCTAACGGAGCGATCCCTCCGTCGTATATGGACTTGCCGGGATCCGGGATGACTTTCTCGTTATCGATCAGGTAGACTTCCCCGATTCCTTTGCAACGTGGACAAGCACCCTGTGGAGAGTTGAAGGAGAAGTTATGCGGGGCCGGCTCAGGATACGACAGACCGGTTTCAGGATCCATCAGCTGCATACTGAAATGCCTTATCTCGGATGTCTCCATATCCATCACCATCATCATCTTGTCGCCCTGCTTCAAAGCCGTATCAACTGAATCACGCAGACGCTGCGGATCTTCCTTCTTGACACGCAGACGGTCAACCACCAGTTCCACAGTATGGTTCTGGTATCGGTTCAGTTTCATGCCTGGAATCAGATCCTTCATCACACCATCGACGCGCACGTACAGGTATCCTTTCTTGCGCAGATTCTCGAACAGTTCCTTATAGTGTCCCTTACGGTTCTTGACCAGCGGCGTAAGCACATAGATTTTCCGGCCTTCATACTCATTGGTTATCATCTCGAATATGCGGTCCTTGGTGTACTTCACCATCGGTTTGCCGCTGAGATAACTACGGGCCTCCCCCATTCTGGCGAACAGAAGACGGAAGAAGTCATATATCTCGGTAGTGGTCCCGACAGTTGACCGTGGATTCTTATTGACGGTCTTCTGCTCGATGCTGATTACAGGACTGAGGCCGGATATTTTGTCGACATCAGGCCGCTCCATGCTTCCCAGCATATTACGCGCATATGATGAAAAAGTCTCAATATACCTCCGTTGTCCCTCGGCAAAAATGGTATCGAACGCCAGCGATGACTTGCCGCTGCCGCTCAGACCCGTAATCACCGTGAGTGTGTTATGGGGAATAGTTACATCTATATTCTTAAGATTATGTACACGTGCGCCGAAAACATCAACGCTTTCGGCCGCTACGGGAATCTGAGTGCTCATATTCTTCATTAATTATCCATATAGAATTAACAAAAGACGTGCCAAAAATGTAATAATTTATATTAAGTATATGGTCAGCCGGCATCCACTATGCATAAAGCAGAAAGATACTCAAATGTGGGTATTTGGCAGGTACTCGCTTGCCTGAGGCTGAATTTTGAGGTAATTTTGCATTGAATTAGCAGGAGTGCCTCCTTGGATTGACACATATTGCTTAAATTCTTGAATTAAGGTTATGAAAAATGGATGCACAGCAATCAATCGATATGACTAACGAGACCTGTAAGACCATCAGGACTCTATCGGAGTTGAAGCCTGGCGAGAAGGGAATCATAATCAAGATCCATGGGCATGGCGCTTTCCGCAAGCGTGTCATGGAGATGGGATTTGTACGTGGCCGAGAGGTAACCATGATACTCAATGCCCCGCTGCAGGATCCGATTAAATTCTCGTTGATGGGATACGAGGTGTCCCTCCGGCGTGCCGAGTCCGAGTTGATCGAGATCTGTTCCACCAACGAGTGGGAGCAGGACGATGACTCCCAGAAACAATCCGAGTCGCGCAAGATTAACGACAATGCCGACATATCCCGACGGGACAGGATCATCAACGTCGCTCTTATCGGTAACCCGAACTGCGGCAAGACCTCCATCTTCAATTTCGTCAGCGGAGCGCACGAGCATGTCGGGAACTACGCCGGGGTTACCGTCGGTGCCAAGGAGGGTACCATGACCTACAAGGGCTATAAGTTCAATGTCGTGGATCTGCCGGGGACATACTCTCAGTCCGCATATTCTCCCGAGGAACTGTATGTGATGCGTTATCTTCGCGAGGAGACCCCGGACGTCATCATCAACGTTGTCGTGGCCTCCAATCTTGAGCGCAACATGTACCTTACGACCGAACTGATCGACATGAACCGCTCGATGGTGATCTGCCTCAATATGTTCGATGAACTGAAACGAAGCAACGCCAAACTGGACTATGACGCGTTAGGCAAGATGCTTGGCGTTCCCATCATCCCGACCATCGCTTCCACCGGCTGGGGCATAGACAAACTGCTGGATACCGTCATCGATGTATATGAGATGAAGAACCAGGATGTGCGCCATATCCACATCAAGCTCAGTCCTCAGATCGAGACTGCCGTAAAGGAACTTAACGATTACTTCAAGAAAGATCCTACGATTTCCGAGCATTTCTCTCCCCGTTTCCTGGCCATAAAGTTCCTGGAAGGCGACCCGGAGGTAGAGGCCCAGCTCAAGGAGAACCCTGATTATCCGAAATGGGTGGAGATCCGCAAGAATGTGGAGAATACCGTACGCAAGGATATGAACGAGGATTTGCCCGAGGCAATATCCGCCGATAAATATGGATTCATTCAGGGTGCGCTCCGCGAGACTCTGGTGGGCGACACCGCACAGGACGAGAAAGCCACCAAGATAATCGACGCTTTCGTTACCAACAAACTGTTTGGTTTCCCCATCTTCCTGTTGGTGATGTGGCTAACGTTCTGGGCCACATTCGAGCTCGGGTCCTATCCCATGGGATGGATCGAGTCGCTTGTCAGCTGGATTTCCGGACTTGTAGGACGGTTCATGCAGGACGGTCCATTGAAGGACCTGTTGCTTGACGGCATCATCGGCGGAGTCGGTGGCGTCATAGTTTTCCTGCCCAACATCCTGATCCTCTACTTCTTCATCTCCTTTATGGAGGACTCCGGCTACATGGCGCGTGTGGCGTTCATTATGGACAAGCTGATGCATAAGATGGGACTTCACGGAAAGTCGTTCATCCCCTTGATCATGGGATTCGGCTGCAACGTGCCGGCCATCATGTCGACGCGCATAATCGAAAGCAGGTCAAGCCGTCTGATCACAATTCTTATCAATCCGTTCATGAGCTGCTCTGCACGTATTCCCATCTACGTTCTCCTGGTCGGGGCATTCTTCCCGCAGCATGGAGCCTGGATTTTCACCGGCCTATATATGTTGGGAATCATAGTGGCGGTGCTGACTGCCAAACTGCTCCGCAAGTTCTGGTTCAAGGATGACGAGACTCCCTTTGTAATGGAGCTGCCTCCATACCGTATGCCGACAGCCAAGGCGACTTTCCGCAATATGTGGGCCAAGGCCGAGCAGTATCTTAAGAAGATGGGTGGCCTGATTCTGATCGCCTCCATCATAATCTGGGCATTATCCTACTTCCCCCGCTACAGCGCGGAGGAGGTGCCTGAATCATTCGTTACAGAAGTGACAGCCGATATCCCTGATGAGACTCTGAAGTCGATGGATCAGGCACAGATAGACGGTCTTGTACTGAACGAGTATCAGCAGGGACATTCCATATTGGGATATATCGGCAAAGGAGTCGAGCCTGTGATGCGTCCGCTGGACCAAAGTTGGAAGGCTTGTGTCTCACTGCTGGCCGGCGTGGCCGCCAAGGAGGTGGTTGTCTCCACATTAGGGGTTCTGTATGTAGGAGATGACGACGCCGAGGCCCTCAGCACGAGGCTAAAGACACCCTCGAAACTGACTGGCAAGGCTCCGTTCACTCCGGCTTCGGCACTCGCCTTCATGGTGTTTGTATTGCTGTACTTCCCTTGCATTGCGACATTCTCCGCGTTGATCCGTGAATGTGGCTCCTGGAAATACGGTCTTTTCTCCTTCTTCTACAACACCGCACTGGCCTGGATTCTGGGATTCCTGACCTACAGGATAGCGTTGCTGTTCTGATTCATTGGATAATCAGGCCGTTTCATAGGATTTGTTTGCGCATATGCAGGGTTTGAGTTAACTTTGTGCATGCCTATCTCTAAAAGAAACCGCAAGAACGAGACACTGTGCTATGTGGCGCTGTGGTGTCTCGTTCTTGCTTTTTACATACTCAACGACATTAACTACAGCAACGACCTGGGCCGTCCTGCCGTCAGCACTAATCTTCTCTCGGATATCATCCGTACTTTCGGCACTTTCTTCGTGTTGTTTGTCATCAACAACTTCGTGTTGATTCCCCGACTGTTGCTCCGGAACAGATATTCATGGTACTTCCTCGCCACGACATTGTTGATTGTGGTGATATGGCTCTGGCAGGCCCATGACTTCATGACGTTTGTGAATAGTACACCAAAGCCGATCCGTCACGATAGGCCTCGTCCTCCCCTTGTTGCGTTTCCTCTGTTTCTCCACTTCGTGTACGACCTTCTAACCATTGGCATCAATCTGAGTACGGCATTGATATTCAGGCAATACGATGACCGTCTGGAACAGGAGTCATTACGCAAGGAGAATGCGGAGACCCAGTTGACATATCTGAAGGGGCAGATCAATCCCCACTTCTACATGAATATGCTGAACAATATCCACGGCATGATCGAGATCAATCCCGCACGCGCCCAGGATATGGTTCTTGACATGTCACGGCTGATGCGTTATATGCTCTATGAATCCTCCAAGCCAAGTGTCCCGTTGAAATCAGAGGTGGATTTTCTCAAGGACTATCTGCAGATCATGCGCCAGCGCTATCCGGAGTCGAGGGTTGAGATAAAGGCTGAGTTTCCGGATGCCTCCGAGACGGATGGTATCGAGGTGCCTCCTCTGATTTTCCTGGTATTCATCGAGAATTCTTTCAAGCATGGAATCACTTATTCCAGACATTCCTATGTGGATGTGTCCATCGCTGTTGATGAAGGCACAATCTGTTTCAGATGCGTAAACTCCGTAAATGGAGAAACGAAGGAAACCTCAGGCATAGGCCTTCATAACGTCAGGAAACGATTGGCATTGATATATGCAGACAATGCAAGGCTTGAAACTTCCAAAACAGAAGAATATTACACCGTAAATCTGACTATTATACCATGAAGATAAGGACTGTTATTATCGATGATGAGCCGATTGCACTGGCTAAATTGAAAAACTACGTAGAGAAGACTCCGTTTCTGGAACTTGTGGGTGAATATCCTTCGGCAGTCAACGCCATGGAGATTCTTGCCGAAGGCAACGTGGATGCTGTCTTCACCGACATCAATATGCCTGACATGGACGGCCTGCAGTTCATTGGGACACTAAGCAATCCTCCGATTGTCGTGTTCATAACGGCTTATAGTCAATATGCTGTTGAATCTTACAGATTATCGGCTATAGACTATCTGCTCAAGCCTTATGGCTTCTCGGATTTCCAACGTGCCTCCAACAAGGTGTTGAAAGCCTATAATGCCAGAATTCCTCAAGTTCAAATGCAATCCTTGGATAATTCTGACAGAAAGTTCGCTGAATCCATATTTATAAAGGTTGATTATCGGTATATTCGAGTCAACTTAACGGATATTCTCTATATCAAGGGATATGGCGAATATCTTCAGATATATATTGATGGCGAGTCACAGCCATTGCTGACATTGTCATCCTTTGCCGCAATCATGGAACTGTTGCCGGAGAATTTCCTTCAGATTCACCGCTCCTATATTGTCAACATGAACCGTATAGACCAGGTGGAAAAGGCAAGAGTCATCATCGGTCAGGAGCGTTTGCCAGTGTCCGATTCCTTCAAGCGTTCATTCCAGGAATATCTCGCATCACATAGTCTATAGATTCATCGGATGTTTCAAGCCGTTCATTGAACTTTTTTGCCATAATTCAAGGTGTGGCATAATTTTGCGGTATAATTGATTACCGCATGAACAGAAACAGAAATGCAATATTCACACTGATGGTTCTTGGTGCCGTCTCCGCCGTGAATGCGGAGATATGGACCTACGGCGACTGCGTAGAATATGCACGTTCGCATAACATCACGTTGCTGAAGTCCCGGTTGTCGGAGACTACCGCAGGCATCAACTTAGAAGAATCCAAAGCGGCGTGGGAGCCAAGGCTGGATCTCGGCATATCACAGGGATTCAATACCTATCCGTTCCTATCCGGAGAAAAGGCAGGGTATACCAGCACTTACGGTTTGAACGCAGGATGGACCGTATGGGATGGAGGTGCGCGCCGTAACACCATAAAGCGCGACAAACTCAATGTCCGGATATCTGAACTTGATACTGCGTCTCAATTCCGGATATTGGAGACGGATCTGTTGCAGATATATCTGAACATCCTCTACGCCAAGGAATCCATAGAGATATGTCAGGACGCCGTGAGACTTAGCGAGGTACAGGAGGAACGCTCACGACAGTTGATGGAAGCAGGGCGGGCCTCACGCGTGGATTACGCTCAACTGAAATCCCAGTGCGAGCAGGATAAGTATGCGCTTGTAAACGCACAATCCACCTACAGTTCCAGGATTATGGAACTGAAAAAACTGCTTGAACTCAGACTGGATTCAGAGATAGAACCCGCACCACTTGACTGCAACGATTCAGTGCTATTGGCAGATCTCCCGAATATATCCGACTCATATCAATTGGCAATGTCACTTGACCCACAACTGCGTGGACTGGAACTTGCCAAACAAGTTACCGACTATGACATAGAGATAGCCAAATCCGGAAAACGACCACAGGTCGGGATGACGGGAAACATCGGGTCCGGATACAATACGCCGGGTGCGTTCGGTACCGGATTGAAGAACAGTTTGGGGGCAAACCTGGTATTAAGTCTGAATCTGCCGATTGCCGACAACAAGAAGACAAAATCTGCCGTGGCCCGCGCACGCCAGCAGCAACTTGACGCTGAACTGGACATTGACCTGCGTAAGAATGACCTTTCGCAGGAAGTCGAGAACTGGTACATAACCACCAGGACTTCGCAGGCGAAATATAAAGCCGCTATTCAGCAGCTTGAGGCAACCTTGCAGACAAACGAACTGACAAATGCCCAGTTCGACTTGGGATTGGTGAATCCGGTGGAACTGATGACCGCCCACAACGATCTGCTGGAAGCGCAGTTCTCGCTGATCCAGGCAAAGTATATGGCTCTGCTGGGTCTGAAAATGATTGAATACTACCGCACGGCAACAATTTCTATCCCGTAAAACATTTCACAATGATAAAGAGAATAATTACATGTTTATTGGTTGTGTCTCTGCTGGTGTCTTGTCATGAGGACAAGGCACCGCAGATCCAAACCGTGACTCCGACCAGAGGAGAATTGACAGAAACAGTCACTGCCACAGGTACACTGGAGTCCGTGACCCAGGTCGATGTCGGCACGCAGGTTACAGGAATCATAGACAAACTTTACGCTGATTACAATTCGGTGGTCAAGAAAGGTGAACTGATAGCGGAAATCGAAAAGACCCTACTGGAGTCAGACCTGCGCAGTGCAGAAGCCAATGTGGAATCTGCTCGTCTTACATACGAATACAACGCCAAGAACTACAAGCGCGACAAGGCCTTGCATGACAAGCAACTGATCAGCGACTATGAGTTCCAGACCACGCAGAAGGAATATGAGGTTTCACGCCAGACCTATTCCAAAGCGCAGGCCGACAAAGTACGTGCGGCAAAGAATCTGAACTATGCAGAGATATACTCACCTATCGACGGCATTGTGATCAGCCGCGAGGTGGAGGTAGGCCAGACAGTCGTGTCGAGCATGAACGTGGCTAATCTGTTTGTCATAGCCGATCTGGATCATATGCAGGTAGTAGGAGACGTCGATGAGGCTGACATAGGTCAGGTCAAGGTCGGTCAGGATGTCGACTTTACAGTAGACGCGTATCCCGACGATACGTTCCATGGCACAGTCACGCAGGTACGCCTCAGTCCCACCACGACAAGCAACGTGGTGACATATGAAGTTATAGTGTCGGCTGAGAATCCTGACCATAAGCTAATACCGGGTCTGACTGCCAATCTGACCATATATACCTTGAGGGAAAAGAATGTGCTGATGCTTCCGGAAACCGCGTTCAATTTCAAGCCTGATGAATCCGACTCCTCAGCTCTGCCACCGTTGCCAAGCAATGAACGCCGTGTGTATATTGTCAGGAATGGCAAACCGGAGGAGACTGTGGTTTTAACCGGAGCCAGCAACAGCATCAATACTGTGGTTCTATCCGGCCTGACCGATAATGATAAAGTGGCAATAGGATATGACCAAGGTTCGGTTCCATCCGTTAATGGAGAACCGAAAGCACAGTCACCCTTTGCCCCGAAACCGCCAAGCCGTAAAAAGAAATGAACATGAACAGTGAAGAGAACCTGATCCAGGAGATCGCCGATCTGGAAGTAGGCCGTGAGATAATCAAGGTTGTAAACTTGCGCCGTGAGTTCATGGTCGGGGATGAAAAAGTAAAGGCACTTCGGGGCGTCAGCTTTACAATCCGGCAGGGCGAGTTTGTAACGATCATGGGTACTTCCGGCTCCGGAAAGTCGACATTGCTGAATCTGCTGGGATGTCTTGATACACCGACAAGCGGTGAGTATTATCTGAACGGCACTCCAGTACAGAAGATGTCGAAGAACCGGCGTGCCGTAACACGCAACCGGAAGATAGGCTTTGTGTTCCAGAACTACAACCTACTGCCAAAGACAACATCGGTCGAGAACGTGGAGTTGCCGTTGCTTTACAATCCCGATGTATCAGGTGCCGAGCGAAGGAAACGCGCGATCAAGGCTTTGGAGAACGTCGGGCTTCACGACCGTCTGTATCACAAGAGCAACCAAATGTCCGGAGGCCAGCAGCAACGCGTGGCCATAGCCAGGGCGCTGGTGAACGATCCGGTCATCATCCTGGCTGACGAGGCGACCGGCAACCTGGATACGCGTACATCGTTCAGTATCCTGACACTGTTTCAGGAACTCCATGCGCGGGGACGGACTATTATCTTCGTAACGCACAATCCGGAACTGTCAGCCTATTCCTCGCGTAACATTGTCCTCCGTGACGGCAAGATTGTCTCCGATACGATCAACAACAATCCGGCATCAGCCAAAGCGGCGTATGACGCCTTACCTAAAGAAACAGACTGATGAAGTTCCTTAATCTTCTCAAGATTGCCCTTAAGGCCTTAGGCAACAACAAGCTACGTTGCTTTCTGACGATGCTGGGCATTATAATCGGCGTGGCGTCGGTCATCACCATGTTGGCTATCGGCCAAGGTTCCAAGGACAGCATCAAGGAGCAGATATCCGAGATGGGTTCCAACATGATCATGATCCATCCAGGCAATATGCAACGCGGAGGCGTCCGGCAGAGCGGCGACGACATGCAGGTCCTGAAACTCGAGGATTATGAGTCCTTGAAGGGGATGCCGGGTATTGCACAATTGTCACCATCCGTCAATTCCGCCGGTCAGCTGGTGAACGGCAACAACAACTATCCCAGCACCATCTACGGAATCAGTCCAGGTTATCTTGAAATCCGAAAGCTGAAGGTAGCCGAAGGTTCCATGTTTTCCGACCATGAGATCAGACTGGCCAGCAAGGTATGTGTATTGGGAAAGACTGTAGTCGACAACCTGTTTCCGAGCGGAGAGAATCCGGTGGGTAAAGTGGTGCGCTTCGGGAAGATTCCCTTCACTGTTATTGGAGTTCTGGAATCCAAAGGCTCCAACTCCATGGGTATGGATCAGGACGACGTGGTGCTTGCCCCTTACACTACCGTCATGAAACGCATACTTGCAATAGACTATCTGCAGGGCATGTTCGCCAGCGCCGTGGACGAGGGCAGTACCGACAAGGTGATCGACAGCATTACCGAAGTCCTTCACAAGAACCATAAGATGAAGGAAGGCGAGGAAGATGATTTCGAAATCCGCTCGCAGCAGGAACTCTCGGAGATGATGAACTCCACCAGCAACATGATGACCGTGCTGCTGGCATGCATTGCAGGAATCTCGTTGCTGGTGGGAGGTATCGGAATAATGAACATCATGTATGTATCGGTTACGGAACGCACACGCGAGATTGGCTTGCGGATGTCCATCGGTGCACGCGGAATCGACATTCTGTCGCAATTCCTGATTGAGGCTGTGATCATATCCGTAACAGGCGGAATTATCGGAATCCTGATAGGTTGCATCGCATCATGGCTGGTGCAGTTCCTAGTCAACTGGCCCACTTCAGTACAGGCCTACAGTATAGTGTTGAGTTTCGTGGTATGTACGGTCACCGGTGTGTTCTTCGGCTGGTATCCGGCTCGAAAGGCCTCGAACCTCGACCCGATCGACGCCATAAGATATGAATAGAGAATCCAAATCCTGCGTTAATGTGTTTTGAGCGCATATCAATGATTATTATGTCCTAATCTGAAGTTAATTCCGCATATGTGTGACTCATGTGCGGAATTTTTAGTATTTTTGCATTGAAAATCGCTTATATCATGGCAGACAATTATTTGGAAAGGAAGATGGAGGAACTGCATAGTGTCAAAGCAGGCACTGCGCCGACTCGTCGATATACGGTGCAGAGGACACAGTTATGCTATCCGTACAAAACATTGCGAGTGTTGATAGTGGCTGCCGGAAGGAAATACATACGCCAGTATGCCGATGTGTTCCGAAATCATGAGGGACGCGTCGCGGTGTTCAATACCGTACCTGAGAACGAGACGGATCTTGGCGAGAATCATGGCTGCAGATATTACAATATGTCGGATATATGTATCGGGAAGGCATTCGATTCTCTTTTCAAGGCTTGGCGGGACATAGATGTCGTGGTGATTCTCGATGCTGTGACCGATCTGCAGACATTTCTATGCAGGCACGTCATGTCCCTCCCCTATCCCAACGAATGGGGAATGCCAGTTCTGGAGGTCGGGGATAAAGCCGTTATACGACATCGCGATCTTGATTTCACCCTGCAAGACATATATTCCGAGGATATGGCCGGGAATCCGGTTGCGGGGCAATTGCCATATCTGGCATTGCCTCAAAACAGATGCGTATCGCGGCTTATCCTGCAACATTGATATTGGTCTCACGTTATACTGATAGCGGACTTTGCCGGGGGAATCTTTATTGCACCCCGGAATAAGGAAGTTTGGAAGTTAACCCAATCAACAACCTAAATATGAAAAAACAGTTAATTCTGCTTGCGGCGCTGGCGGCGGTCACTATGCCCGGCGAAGCAAAAGACCGAATCACGGTTAATCCGAAAGCAACCAATCAGGAAGTCATCATGCATGCCTGGTCATGGAATTTCCCTGAGATAAGCCGAAGCATGCGCGAGATCGCTGAGGCCGGATACACAATGGTCCAGACCAGTCCAGTGCAGCCGCACTACGCCCCCAAGGGATCGTTGAAGAAGATCTTCGACCCTGACGTGACCGAAGGAAACTGGTACTACTACTATCAGCCCACGGACTGGAAGGTAGGCAACGCTATCTTAGGCACCAAGGAGCAGATGCAGCAGATGCTGGATTCCGCCGCCAAATACAATATCAGAGTCATAGTGGATGTACTTCCCAATCATACGGCGTTCGACATCGATGCTGTTTCCGAGGATTTCTATAAGGCCGTCGGCGGCCGTGACAAGATGTTCCATTCCAATGGCCTGAAACCGATCTCCGACTATACAGACCGTGTGGAATGCACACTGGAGGGTGTGGGGGGCCTTCCCGATGTAAACACTGAGAATCCCGATTTCCAGAAATACTACATGCAGTTCGTCAACGAATTGCTCCGCATGGGTGTGCGCGGGTTCCGCTATGACACAGCCAAGCATATAGGGGTACATTCGGATCCCAAGGATGCCGGTGTTAAGGAAAATGATTTCTGGGACGTGGCTCTGGGGCGTAAGGCTGTGAAGGGTGTTCGTCTGGCACTGCCCGAGGATTCCCTCTTTATCTACGGCGAGGTCCTGCAGGACAAGAACGTTCCTGAGGCGGAATACGCCGATTATATGAACCAGACCGCATCAAGTTACGGACATGTCCTCCGCGAGGCGCTCGACAAGCATTCCGCCAAGGACATGGACTTGAAGGATTTCCGCCACGAGGAAGCTCCGGAGTACCTGACGACATGGGTGGAGAGTCACGACACATACTGCAACGGCAATGAGTCCGCGCATCTCACCGATGAGCAGATCCGTGAGGGATGGGTATTCCTGACGGCCCGTCAGAACGGAACTCCCCTCTTTTTCTCACGTCCTGCCGGCTCCACACGTCAGAACTATTACGGTGACAATGTGCTTGGAGCCCGAGGCAACGACGGTTTCAAGGATCCTGAGGTGGTAGCGGTAAATAAATTCCGTCAGGCCATGAAAGGACAGACGGAGGACCTTCAGTTCAGCGACAACGGACAGGTATGGCTCGTAAACCGTGGCAAGAAGGGCGCGGCCATCGTGAATGTCGGCACATTTGCCAATTTTGTCAATCTTCCGACAGGCCTTCCCGATGGAACATACCGTGACGAGGTCTATGGCAAGGAGTTCAAGGTGAGGAAGGGACGTTTGACTGGCGCACTGGCTCCCGAACGCTCTTATATACTGACAAAGAAGTGATTCCAGAATAACAACTCCGGGCAGGAAAGTTCCGGCAGATTAATATGGCGTGCCTTAGAACCAATTTGGCACGCCATTTGTTTTACCTATTGACGAAATAGAAATTCAAATACCTGAAATATGAACATCAAACCACTTGCCGACCGCGTGCTGATCGAGCCTACGGCGGCTGAAGAGACAACACTCGGAGGTATCATCATCCCGGATTCCGCTAAGGAGAAACCGTTGCGCGGCACAGTATTGGCCGTTGGCCAGGGCACCAAGGACGACCCTATGATCCTGAAGGAGGGCGACAAGGTCCTGTATGGCAAATATGCCGGCACTGAAATTGAACTTAACGGTACAAAGTACCTGATGATGCGTCAGAACGACGTTCTTGCAATCATCAACGAGTAATGACAACTCCGCGTGTAGCGGAAATGGGTGTTCCTGAGGCACCCGATGTTATACCTAATTGAAAAACATTCACCAGAAAAATGGCAAAAGAGATTAAATTCAACATAAAGGCTCGCGAGGAGCTGAAGAATGGCGTCGACGCTCTGGCCGATGCCGTAAAGGTCACGCTTGGCCCCAAAGGCCGCAATGTCATCATCGAGAAGAAATTCGGCGCTCCCCACATCACCAAGGACGGCGTTACCGTAGCACGTGAGATAGAACTGGAGGATCCATTCCAGAATATGGGTGCCCAGCTTGTCAAGGAAGTCGCATCCAAGACCGGCGACCAGGCCGGTGACGGTACAACAACCGCCACGGTTCTGGCTCAGGCCATCGTTAACGTTGGACTGAAGAACGTGGCCGCAGGAGCGAACCCCATGGACCTGAAGCGCGGTATCGACAAGGCTGTGTCCAAGGTTGTCGAGGGTATCAAGGCCCAGAGCGTGGAGGTCGGCGACGATTTCAAGAAAATCGAGGATGTAGCCCGCATCTCCGCCAACAATGACGAGGAGATTGGTCATCTGATAGCCGAGGCCATGAAGAAGGTTAAGAAGGAAGGTGTCATCACCGTTGAGGAGGCAAAGGGTACGGAGACTACCGTCGAGGTTGTCGAGGGAATGCAGTTCGACCGTGGATACATCAGCCCTTACTTCGTGACCAACTCCGAGAAGATGGAGTGCGAGATGGAGAGTCCCTACATCCTGCTCTACGACAAGAAGATCTCGAACCTGAAGGATATGCTTCCCATCCTCGAGGCTGTGGCACAGTCCGGACGTCCCCTGCTGATCATCGCCGAGGATGTCGACAATGAGGCTCTGGCTACATTGGTAGTGAATCGTCTGCGCGGCTCGCTGAAGATCTGCGCCGTCAAGGCTCCCGGCTTCGGCGACCGTCGCAAGGAGATGCTGGAGGATATCGCCATCCTGACCAACGGCACCGTAATCAGCGAGGTCAAGGGCATGCAGCTGGCTCAGGCCACTATCGCCGACCTGGGAACTGCCGAGAAGGTAACCGTAAACAAGGACAATACAACTATCGTGAACGGTGCAGGATCAAGCGAGGCAATCGCGGCACGCGTCAACCAGATCAAGGCTCAGATCGAGACTACTACCAGCAACTACGACAAGGAGAAACTCCAGGAGCGTCTTGCCAAACTGGCAGGCGGCGTGGCTGTACTCTACATCGGCGCTCCCTCGGAGGTCGAGATGAAGGAGAAGAAGGACCGCGTTGACGATGCTCTGAGCGCTACCCGCGCCGCGATCGCCGAGGGTATTGTGCCTGGCGGAGGTGTCGCATATATACGTTGCTGCAACGCTCTGGACGAGCTGAAGGGTGACAACGACGATGAGAACACAGGTATAGCCATCATCCGCCGCGCCATCGAGGAGCCGATGCGTCAGATTGTAGAGAACGCAGGCGTAGAGGGTGCCGTGATCCTGCAGAAGGTTCGCGAGGGCAACGGGGACTTCGGTTACAACGCCCGCACGGATTCCTATGAGAACTTCCTGGAGACAGGCGTCATAGATCCCGCCAAGGTGACGCGTGTGGCACTGGAGAACGCTGCCAGCATCGCCGGTATGTTCCTGACTACCGAATGCGTCATCGCTGACAAGAAGGAAGATACTCCTGCAATGCCCGCGGCCGCTCCCGGAATGGGTGGAATGGGCGGCATGATGTAAATATCATAGACCGATAGATAAAAATTAAGGAGACGCCTCAAATGGCGCCTCCTTTTTTATTGACTGTCTAACAGGCAACCTGTAAGAAGGCTGCCTGGTTTATGTTTTATTTCAACTCCTCAAGCGCGTTGCAGACGTTGTTGAAGATGCGTTCCTGCAGGTTGCCGCAGTCGGACGCACGCTTGAACTTACGTCCGGTGATATGCTCGTACAGTTCGATGTAACGGTTGCTTACCTCTTCGCAATATTCGGGGGTCATCTCGGGGACTTTCTGACCGGGCTTGCCCATGAATCCGTTGCTGATAAGCCATTGACGCACGAACTCCTTGGAGAGTTGCTTCTGGGGCTCGTTCCTGGCAAGACGCTCCTCATAACCCTCGGCGTAGAAATAACGGGATGAGTCTGGTGTATGGATCTCATCGATCAGGATGACCTTTCCGTCCTTAAGTCCGAACTCATACTTGGTGTCGACCAATATCAGGCCGTGCTTGGCTGCGATTTCCGTACCGCGTGCAAACAATGCAAGGGCATATTTCTCGACCTGGGAATAGATATCCTCCGGAACAATGCCGCGTGATATGATCTCTTCACGCGATATGTTCTCGTCATGTCCCTCGTCCGCCTTGGTGGTAGGCGTCAGTATCGGTTCGGGAAGTTTCTGGTTCTCGCGCAGACCCTCTGGGAGTTTGACGCCACATATCTCACGCGCTCCGGCTGCATAGTCACGCCATGCCGATCCCGCAATGTAACCACGGACTATCATCTCGATCTTTAGGGGCTGGCAGCAGTGTCCGACGGTGACCATAGGATCCGGACAGCAGATCTTCCAGTTGGGAACTATGTCCTTGGTGGAATCCAGGAAGAACTCGGCGATCTGATTCAGTACCTGTCCCTTGTAGGGAATTCCTTCGGGCAATACGACGTCGAATGCGGAAATTCGGTCGGTGGCGACCATTACCATGTACTCGTTCTTGATGTTGTAGACATCTCGCACTTTGCCATGATAGACACTTTCCTGACCTTTGAAATTGAAGTCAGTCTGTTTCAACACTTCCATAGCAGAATATATCTTTTCTTGGGTTTTATCCTGCAAAATTATTAACAAATACTCTATTATGCAAAAATTTCCACACAGTAAATGCAAAAAAAAGGCATATCGCTGAATTTACGGTATGCCGGTATGACTTGGAGCCTGACGCCTGTTCCTTATCGCTGGTTAATCCACCACCCTCCGGGCGCCTACATAGCGTTTTGCATAGTAGCCTTTGCACTCGTCGATCTTGATTCCTCTGCTGGTGCTGGCGTGGATGAACTTGAAATCTCCGCTTTCGTTGTCGGCGGAAACAACTATTCCGACATGGCCTATGGAACGTCCGCTTCTAGGGCTGGAGAAAAACACCAGGTCTCCCTCGCGGAGATTGCCACGCTCAACTTTCTTTCCTTGTGTTGCCTGAGTGCTTGAAGAGGGACTGAGTTTTACACCGAACTGGCTGTAAACATAACTGGTGAACCCCGAGCAGTCGAATGCCTTAGGACCCTTGGAGCCGCGACGGTAGGGTTTCCCGATATGTTTGCGCGACTCCTTTAAAAGGTCAGCCATCATCTGCATGGTTTCAGGATTACGTCCTTCTACCATGGCTTCGCGCTCCTCGATATCCTCGCGAAGGCGGTTGTTGATGGAACTCATGTCAAGCTTTGTATTGACATTAGCCAGACGGGCATGCGCCTGTCTGTGGGCTTCTACAGAACTGTGATGATTTGCTGTATTATTTTTTTCAGCATTACCTGTAACTACGCATACAGCCACAAGGACACTGCTGAGGATGGTTCGTAATTTCATGATTTTTATGCTACCGGCTAAAGGGTTCCGTCCGGAATTTTTAACCGAGGTTCTGAAGCGATTCATTTCGCTTCCTGATGTCTGGATGCAAAATTAACACAAATCACTTTAATATCCAAATCTAATTCAGTTAATTAGCAATGATTTAAATTTATTTTGCATTTGGCACATATTCCGCAATGTGTGCAATTTTGCGTTTTGGAAAAGGATTTAAGTATATTTGCGAACTTTCCCATGACATTTTTTGGTGCAGTATTTGTTATAGTAAAGTGATAATATGAATTAAACCGACATGAGATATGGCTATCGATACTGACAAATTACATATGGTTGATAATCAACTTCAAAAGCGTGCCTTAAATAGTGCGATACGCACGTTAAAGGAAGTTGCTGATTCTTTAGGTGATGCTGATGCAATATCCATGCTTCATGCAGGCGAAGCCACATATAGTTATCTGCGTCAATACTTTATGACAGGTAATCCCGATCCTTCAAGAGGAGAAATGCTTGAGCGTGTGGCAGAGACGCTTCGTTGTGTCAAAGACTTGCTGCTACGTCGGAGCCTACGCGAAGGATCCGGTGCATACTATGCGGCATGGAGGTTGGTGGATCTCCGCAAATACAATATTCAAAAATTGTTAAAGCAATATCGCGAAGTAATGGCGCAAGTTTCACTTGCCGAGACTGTTGGAGATGTGCCGGAAACACTTGGGTCACGACGGTATGACTTGCTTGACAGCATATTCCTGGCGGTAATGACATCCTTCCAGAACGATGAGAACAATAAGGCGGTGATGGACGCCATAAATGACGCTGATTCGGATATCAGTCTCCAAACGCAACTGATCTATGCCCTTGTCTTAGGTCTGGCGGCGGTTTTTGATGCCGACAAGGTACAGATGCTCCTTGACTTAGCAATGGACGCGGATATGCCTGAGCAACTGCAATCCGTGGCATATATAGGAATTGCAATCGCTTTCACCGCTTATCCAGACAGATTGTCGCACCAGGGAAAACTCTCCGCCAGTATAGGTACATTCGCAGACACCCCTGAATGTGTTGCCCGTATGCGCAGCGTCATCAAGGCTATTGCCGGAACACGCGACACAGAGCGAGTGGCTAATAAAGTCAAGGATGAGGTTATTCCCGAAATCATGAAGATACGCCCTGATATGCTCGGCAAGATGCGTGATTTGTCGGCTGATTTTGACCCCGAGTCACTTGAGAACAATCCAGACTGGCAGGAGATGCTGGACAAATCAGGAATCACGCGTAAGCTTGAGGAACTAACGGAGATGATGAGCGATGGAGCGGACTTGATGATGGTGACATTCTCACAATTGAAGAAATTCCCATTCTTCCAGCGGATCAACAACTGGTTCATGCCGTTTGATATCAACAATCCGAACCTGCATATCTCCGATGAGGACAGGGCCTTTATGGAGAAACTCACATCCGTCACGGATTTCATATGCGATTCCGACAAGTATTCGCTGGCCCTGGCTGTGTCGCAGACTCCTGCAAACCATCGCCACATGGTTATGTCGCAGTTCAACGCTCAGTTCGAGCAGATGCATCAGGAGATACATGAGAAACTGCCCTCCAGCGGCCGTCCTGATTTTGACCGTGAGGTCGTGAAAAGCGTTCGCGATCTGTATCGTTACATATTCTTAGGGCGCAACACGGGCGATTTCTTCAATATCTTCAAGAGCAAACTGGACTTCACGCACTTTCCCATTATTGGCGATAAGCTAAAGGACGCGGAATTCCTGAGCGTCATGTCGGAATTCTATATGAAACGAGGTTTCTATTCCGAAGCCTTGGTATTGTTCCAGCAACTTGCCGGACTCAACCAACCCGTAAGTTCAGTATGGCAGAAAATCGGTTTCTGCCGTCAGAAGGCTGGAAACTTCTCAGGTGCCCGCGAAGCATACATGAAGTCGGAACTTCTCGGAGATTCAAGCAAATGGCTGGTCAAGAAACTGGCGTTTGTAAACCGCAAACTCGGAGATTTCGCCTCGGCGCTGGAATATTACGACAGATTGCTGTCAGAAGATCCCGATAATGTACGGCTGCTGATCAACTCCGCCAACTGCGCGGTCAATACGGGTGACGTTGACCTGGCATTGCAAAGGTTTCATCATGCCGACTACCTGAAAGCCGGTGATGTGGAGATTCAACGCGGACTTGCATGGGCGGAACTGCTGGCCGCCCACTACGACAAGGCCGAAAAACTGTACTCGATACTGCTGTCCGGTTCACCGACCTCGGCCGACTGGCTCAACGCCGGTCATAACGCTCACCTGATGGGTAGTTACCGGAAAGCAGCCGATAGATATCACAAGGCAGCCGAGGAAGCCAAAGCGGATTTTGAGCTTGCATATACGGCAGATATCCCGACCCTGCGCCGACTCGGTGCCTCTGATGACAGCATTTACATTTTATTCGATGAAATCCTGTAGGAATCTGTTACACCGGCCCATCCGGTCCTGCTCATTTGCCGCATCTCATGGGCTGAAAACGACTTTCCGAACATTCACATTCAATGGCGGGGACTATGTGCGAGGCATAGTCCTCGTCATTTATACGATACAGCTTTAGTTTCTTACTGTTTGGGAAACGGTTGAAAAATGGATCAAGCGTAAACCACCATCTCACCGCCGTGCAATTTATCTGACGATTGCATTCTCTGTTGATGTCGAAAATCCGTGTACTGGCGCAACAGGTTATGAACCTTGAGCCATCGTTCCAATGCGTCTCGCATATATAGTGCGGCCTACGCGACTGGTCAGTGTCATTGATAGACATATCCCGGTTCGATACTGTGACGTGGCGGTTGTACTTATGGTTTATGATGTTCATGAGGTGCTTGAATCGATCGCCATGCATCGACGTGTCCTTAAGATTATTGTACGCTATATACAGATGTATCATCTCATGGATTAAGGTGTCCTCGATCTGCTCATGTGGCAGATCGTAACGAGTGCTGATCAGTATCCTGAAATCGCAGCAGGTGACTCGACCAGACAGATCGCGTTTTCTCTCATACTTCAGCATACCCAGCGCACGCCCCGCGTCACTCATCAATATCGGAACTTCCGGAAGCCGGCCATCAAACATCTGCCGGTTGAATTCCCTGAATCTCTCAGTCGCGAATTTTATTGTTGCCTTCATACTCATATAACGGGAAAATGCTGCCTATATTCCATAAAAAAGCCCGGGAGACTTTGTGGCTTCCGGGCTTTATGTCAGTCAATGCAGATTATTTGTCAAGTTTATTCAGCAGGTCCTTTACGGCACCTTCGATCTGTGCGTCACGACCGCGCTCCACATCACCGGGGTTGTTGTATATCAACACATCGGGATTCAACTGATGGTTCTCCAGCGGCTTGCCGTTGCGGTCCAGGGACGTAACCTGCGGAATACCGAAATATATTGTCGGGTCAACCTGAGTCTCCCACCATACAGCCGTCATGGTTCCGGGAATCGGAGCACCGACAATATCGCCGATCTTCAGTGTCTGATAAGTGTACGGTGTCCCGTGGGCGTCGGAATAATTGGCCTCGTTTACAAGCATGACGGACGGCTTTGTCCACTGCGAGAAGGGGTCTGAACCTACATATTGTCCGCGGGGTGAATAGTCCACATACTTCTTGCCGCCAAGCAGCAGCGCGATGTCGTTGTGCAGCCAGCCGCCCCCGTTCCATCGGGTATCCACAACGACTGCCTCGCGGTTACGGTACTTGCCGAGCAGTTTGCTGTACACCTCGCGGAACGATGGAGAATCCATTCCCTGCACATGAACATATCCGATACGTCCGTTGGAGAGTGAGTCCACCATCTTCTCGTTACGCTCCACCCAACGCTGGTACATCAGGTCGGAGACTCCCGATACCGGCTTGACTGTTATTCGGTCGGTCTTGCCGTTGGCTCGTTTCACGGTAAGCAGTACGTCACGTCCAGCCTTGCGCTCAAGCATAGAGTTGTAGTCAGCATTCGGAGCGATGGCATCCCCATCTATCGCAAGAATGATATCGCCAGGCTTAACGTTGTATTTTTTTGCAGACAACGGACCGCGGGGCAATACCTCCACTACCTTCAGTCCGTCACCATTGTAATCCTCATCGAAGAATGCGCCGAGGCTTGCAGTCGACCAGGTAGGACCCGGCGCCCTGTAGCCACTGCCTGTGTGGCTGGCGTTCAATTCACCTAAAATCTCGCTCAGCATCTCGCTGAAGTCGAAGTTGTTGTTGATATGGGGCAGGAAACGCTCGTAAGCCTTACCGTACATCTCCCAGTCCACTCCATGCAGGTTCTTGTCGTAGAACTTGTCGTTAACCTGGCTCAGCATATGCTTATAGATATACTCGCGCTCCTTACTGGGATGGCGGTCATAAGGAGCCTCGAACTCTATTTCCTCTTTCTTACCGTCGGCGAGCGTCACCTTGCACATTCCGCTTCCGGACAGAACAAACAGGTTCTCCCCCTTTTTGTCAGGATCTATGCCTCCGTACAGGCCGGATACAAGCACCTTAGTCTCGTCCTCGCGGATATCCCGTTCCATCAGGTTGTACTTGCCGTCGGCGTTCTGCATCACATAGTACAGTTTGGTTCCGTCGTTGTTCAGCCAATAGTCTCCGATGAATCCCGACAGGTCAGTCAGACGACGCGTACGGTAATGACGGTTGTCAAGGTCGAATTCCAAAGGCTTGACCTCCTCGCTCTTGGCATCCTTCTTATCCTTGCCCTTCTTTTCGGATTTCTTATCTTTCTTGGAATCCTTCTCCTTGTCGGCTTCCTCCTTCTCTTCCTTGGCCAGGGCTGCCTCTTCCTCACTGCGGTTGAACTCGTCCCAGGCGTCGCCATTCAGCATCATCACCACTATGTCTGACTGCTCGCCCCAGCTGCCATGGCTCTTCATGCCGTAGCGGCTGGTCTCATACGTAATGGCGCGACCATCCATTGCCCAGCGGGGGTTGCCGTCGCTGTAACCGCTTTCAGTCAGGTCAACCACCTCGCTGCCGTCAGCCTTGACCAGCGCGATGTCCTGGTTGTTCCAGCCGCCGACGCCGATGTAGGATGTCAGGAACCACTTGCTGTCGGGCGACCAGGTGAATGTCACGTCGCCGTCGGTGTAGCTATAGTTGTATTTCCCGTCAAGCGCCGTTGTGACCTCCTTTGTCTTGAGATCAATGACCTTCAATGCGGTGCGGTCCTCCAGGAAAGCCACTTTCTTGCCGTCGGGGCTGAAGGCCGGCTGCTGCGCGGGCTTGCCGTTTGCAGGAGCGTAAAGCACCTCTTCCTCTATGTCGGTGGCATGCGTGAAGTCCTTCTCTCCGGCGTTCTTTATCTTGGCCAGATATATCTTCCACTGTCCTTCGCGCTCACCGTCGTACACCAACGACTTGCCGTCTGGGCTGAAACTTACTATACGTTCCTGACCCGGGGTATTGGTTATCTGTTTAGTGGTCTTGTACTTCACGGATGTAACATAAACGTCGCCACGTGCCACGAAAGCCACTTCCTTGCCGTCGGGCGAGGGAGACATATATGTGGCTCCGGACGTCAGGAGACGCTTCTGCAGGTCTGCGTCGTAGTCATCGCTGATGATGCTGACGTTTATCTTCTGCGGCTCCCCGCCGGGATTCAGCGAATACAGTTCACCGTTCCAGCTGAAAGCCATCGTTCCGTTGCCGGCACGCGACAAGGAGCGCACCGGATGGTTCTGGAAGCGGGTCAACTGTTTCTTGTTGCCACCCTTGTCGTCCATCATCCATACGTTCAGCGTGCCGTCCTGCTCGCTGACATAGGTTATGGTGCCGTCCCCGTTCCACACGGGGTTGCTGTCATGTCCGTTGAAATCGGTAAGTTTGGTGTATCGGTCTCCGTCTTTGATCCAGATGTCGTTCGTCCCCGACGAACGTTCATGCTTGCGGAATACGTTCTCCAGACCTTTCTTATCCTGATACACCATCCTGCCCTTGCTGTCGAAGTCCGCGGCACCTACATTCATGTGCGCATACAGTTTGGGACGCTGGGGATTGAATGGGTTCACTGTGTAGACCTGTCCCACGCGTGGATGCGCTATGGAACGTGGATCGCCCATCAGGGATGTGAAGAACAGCAGCGTGCTGTCGTTCTTCCATGCCAGCAATGTCTCCCCGCGGCTATTGGTGGTGACCCTGCGGGGAGTTCCTCCTGAGGCAGGCATGACATATATGTCATTGTTGTCATCGTTGCGGCCGCTCTGGAAGGCGATGTTCCTGCCGTCAGGACTCCATTTCGGATTGGTGTCGTAATATGGACTCGTGGTGAGCTGTCTTGCCAATCCTCCTGCTACCGGAACGGTGTAGATGTCGCCCTTATAGGTGAAGGCCACGGTCTTGCCGTCGGGCGAGATGTCGGGATTGCGCAACCACAGCGGAGCCTCGGCGAATGCCATGCCTGTGCATGCCGCCAGACCCAGACCAATCATAATCGGTTTGAATTCCATGATATTGTTGTTTAATTAGAGTGCCTTATAGTAGAATGGCGGATAGCGGAACCGCCCGACGTTCCTCAATATCTATGACATTTGATGATCGTCTCATCGGTAGTCAGAAGCATCTCGTTGTGACGGGTGAAATCCACCTGGAACGTTTCCGGATTCTCATAGATGCCGTAACTCCTCAGGACATTCATTGGAGCAGGATTGGGATCCTTGAAGTCGACAACCAACCTGCCGTCCTTCTTGTCATAATTCATGACGCCGGTAACTCCATTTCCCCTCAGCTGGAATAGTTCAAGCTGAATGCCGATAAACAGATTTCCAACCTCTCTCACATCTCCGTCAGCGCGGGTCTCGATGCTTGCCACACGCCAGAATCCATCGATCTTGCCGTTGGAATCCGAACGTCGGCAGCCTGCCATTGCCAGCATTGCCAGCAGCATCGCTATTATCGTAATTTTTTTCATAATCACTTTAATTGGGTACAAATATACAACTTTCCATCGGATTGACAAAAACTGAGTAATAAATCAACATTTATATCCGTAAAATGTATAACCGTATCCACAGGTTCGATTATACTTTAAGTATAAAAATGTAAGACTACATTATATGAAACAACGAATCGGAGCAATAATTGGAGTTTTCTCAATATTTTTGTTGCTGTTCATGCTGCAGCACCCGTTATTCATGTGGTTCTACCACGCCCGTTTCCCTGAGGCATCCGTAGGAGACTGGCTCGACGTGGTCCGACACGGACTGCCTTTAGACTTGTCGATTGCCGGATACATGACGGCAATACCGGCTCTGATATGCGTCATATCTACTTGGGTTTACGGACGATGGACCAAAATAGCGCTCCGGATATATTTTGCAATAGCCGCTATCCTACTCTCCACTATTTTTGTGGTGGATATGGGTCTATACGAATACTGGGGATTCCGTCTTGACGTTACTCCGATATTCTATTTCATGACAGGACCCAAGGACGCGCTGGCATCCATGACTGGTTGGATGACGGCTGGCGGAATTCTGGCGATATTGGTTATCGCACTCCTTATATATATGGCTTTCCATTGGGTCTCCGGCATCCGATTCTCCAGACCAGAATCCAGATGGGCCACAGGCTCCATGTCGGTTATGCTGACAGCCCTGCTGTTCATCCCTATCCGTGGCGGCGTCACCGTGTCAACCATGAACACAGGCAAGGCTTATTTCAGCGACGACCAGCAGCTGAACCAAGCAGCTCTCAATCCCGCATTCACTTTGCTGGAAAGCATATCGCGAAACAAGGATTTCGGCAATCAGTACCGTTTCATGTCCCAGGAAATGGCAGACGCCATATTCAGCACCATGACATCGACGCGCCTGGTTGTCCATAACGATTCCACGTCATTGTTCACCGTGCGGCGACCAAACGTAATGCTCATCATCATGGAGGGATTCTCCAGTTTTCTGATGGCCGAGACCGGAGGTAATGGTGAAGTGGCTCGCAATCTGGATTCCATAGCGCGTCAAGGAATCCTTTTCACCAACTTCTACGCGGATAGTTTCCGTACTGACCGTGGTCTGGTATCCATAATCAGCGGCTACCCCTCTCAACCCACCAACAGTATAATGAAGTATCCGCGCAAGACGCAGTCTCTCCCTTCCATTCCCGGAAGCCTGAGGAATGCAGGATACCGTGCGGAATATTTCTACGGAGGAGACGCCGATTTTACAAATATGCGTTCTTACCTGGTGTCATGCGGATTCCAGAGAATTATAAGCGATGCCGATTTCCCTTTATCGGAGAAAATAAGCAAATGGGGTGCGCCCGACCATTCACTGTTCCAGAAGGTTCTGGAAGACTTGAAACACCCGGATCAGGGACCCATACTGCGAATTATCCAGACCAGCAGCAGCCATGAGCCTTTCGAGGTTCCGTACAGCAGATTGAAGGACGTACGGCTCAATGCTTTCGCTTACACCGACAGTTGCATCGGCAGTTTCATTCGTGAACTTAAGAAAACTCCACGTTGGAACAACACTTTGGTCGTACTTGTGCCAGACCATCTTGGCGCGTATCCCGTGGATATAGACAATAATGCAGAGTGGCGTTACAGAATACCGTTGATTATGACAGGCGGAGTGATCCGCAGGCCGATGCGTATCGACACATATGCCTCGCAGCATGACCTGGCCGCTACATTGCTGGCACAGATGGGACTCCCCCACAGTCAGTTCACCTTCAGCAAGGACATCCTTGACCCCGAAGCTCCTCATTTCGCCTACTTTTCAGTGCCGGACGCAATGGGAATAGCGAATCACACGGGTATGGTGATACATGACAACAGATCAGGTAAGGTGGTGACAGTCAGGGGAGACACGCTCCATATGACACAAAAGGCCAAAGCCTATCTCCAGAAACTCTACGATGACTTGAGTGCGCGTTGATGTGTCGCCGATTGTCGGAATTGTCAATTTTGTCATTGCCCGGAACTCAATTCCGGGCATTTTTATCGTCCAAATTAACAGAAAGTTATGTAATTTTAAAAATATTTGAGTTAATTCTAATCTGATTTAGCATATTAATTGTTTATACATTGAGGCAATGGGAAGTGAACCCCGTGGCATAGTATATAACCATATAGAAATAAATCATAAAAATATAGAAAATTATGGGAAAGATTATTGGCATTGACTTGGGTACCACCAACTCATGCGTCGCAGTACTTGAGGGTAAAGACCCTGTGGTAATTCCTAACAACGAAGGCCGCAACACGACTCCGTCGGTCGTTGCGTTTGTCGACGGTGGCGAACGCAAAGTCGGTGACCCCGCCAAGCGTCAGGCTATCACCAACCCGACACGCACCATATATTCCATCAAGCGCTTCATGGGTGAGAAGTGCGACCAAGTCACGGACGAGATCAAGCGTGTACCTTACAAGGTGGTATGCCAGAACGACATGCCGAAGGTAGACATCGACGGCCGTGACTATACTCCGCAGGAGATTTCGGCCATGATCCTTCAGAAGATGAAGAAGACTGCCGAGGATTATCTGGGGCAGCCTGTTACCGAGGCCATCATCACCGTTCCTGCATACTTCGACGACTCTCAGCGTCAGGCCACCAAGGATGCCGGTGAGATTGCCGGCCTGAAGGTGATGCGTATCATCAACGAGCCTACAGCTGCCGCTTTGGCTTACGGTCTTGACAAGGCCACGAAGGAGCAGAAGATAGCCGTATTCGACCTTGGAGGCGGTACGTTCGATATCTCCATCCTGGAACTGGGCGACGGCGTGTTCGAGGTTAAGTCCACCAATGGCGACACACACCTTGGAGGTGATGACTTCGACCATGTGATCATCGACTGGCTGGCCGACGAGTTCAAGGCCGACGAGGGTGTTGACCTCCGCAACGACCCGATGGCCATGCAGCGTCTGAAGGAGGCTGCCGAGAAGGCCAAGATCGAGTTGTCCAACTCCACATCCACCGAGATCAACCTCCCCTACATCACGGCTACGGCCGCAGGTCCGAAGCACCTGGTCAAGACCCTGACCCGCGCCAAGTTCGAGCAGTTGGCATCTAAACTGATTGACGCAGTCGCTGCTCCGTGCGTCCAGGCTCTGAAGGATGCCGGCTTCACCGCTTCGGAAATCGACGAGGTTATCCTGGTCGGTGGTTCGACACGTATCCCGGCTATCCAGGAGAAGGTTAAGCAGATTTTCGGCAAGGAACCCAACAAGGGCGTAAACCCCGATGAGGTTGTCGCCATCGGCGCAGCCATCCAGGGCGGTGTCCTCAGCGGCGATGTCAAGGATGTCCTTCTGCTTGACGTTGTGCCTCTGTCAATCGGTATCGAGACCATGGGCGGCGTGATGACCAAATTGATCGATGCCAACACGACCATCCCGACCCGCAAGAGCGAGGTATTCTCCACCGCAGCCGACAACCAGCCTGAGGTAACTATCCGTGTTCTGCAAGGTGAGCGTCCTATGGCTGCCGACGACAAACTGCTTGGCGAATTCAACCTTGGCGGTATCGCACCCGCACCGCGTGGTGTTCCGCAGATCGAGGTAACCTTCGAGGTGGACGCCAACGGTATTCTGAACGTAACCGCCAAGGATAAGGCTACCGGTAAGGAGCAGTCCATCCGTATCGAGGCGTCGAGCGGTCTGAGCGACTCCGAGATCCAGCGCATGCGCGATGAGGCCAAGGCCAACGAAGCCGCCGACAAAGCCGCCAAGGAGCGTGCCGACAAACTGAACCACGCCGACAGCGTGATCTTCCAGACCGAGAAGCAACTCAATGAGCTTGGCGACAAACTGGCATCGGACAAGAAGGCCGCTGTCGAGAAGGCTCTGGAGCGACTGAAGGAAGTCCACAAGCAGCAGTTGGTTGAGGATATCGATCCCGCCATCAAGGCCGTGACCGACGCCCTCCAGGCAGCAGCACAGGATATCTACGCCGCTCAGAACGCCGCAGGCGCTCAGCCAGGTGCAGGTCAGCAGCCGAATCCCGGCGCTGGCGCTCAACCCAACAACGGTCCTGAGGATGTGGAATTCGAGGAAGTCAAATAAACTTTCTGAAAGTGAAGAAGATATAAATCAGTTGGAAGACGCGCATCCCAATACGGGATGTGTGCCTTCTGTTTTTAACACTCAGCAATATGATTCGACTCAATTGTGGCCTAATCGCCGAGACCGAAGACAACCGCAGGAAAGCCATTGCATTGGCTAAAGAATTAGTTGAACTGTCCCTTCACGACGAGGGATGTTTGGAATATGATCTGCTGGGATCACTCACCAACACAGACCGTCTGATGATTTACGAGACCTGGAAAGACGAAACTTCGTTGAAAGCGCATATGACGTCAGCCCACTTCCAGCGACTGGTCCCTGAAATCGAGAAAGTAGCCACCCTAACTCTGGAGAAGTTCAACTTCTAAAACTTAAAATGGCACATCCCTATAGGAGGGGACGAGTGTCTAGTATATAGATAAAGTATTTCCAAGGAAGGTGTTGCATTACCATCTTACTGCAGGAGCAGCCTTTGGCATGTCTGATTGATATTCTGACTATTAACCAAACACCCCGAAGGGATATCCCTACAGCCAACGGTTTTGCAACACACTCTTTTTTATAGACCTTTTTTAGTTACCTCTTCCTGAATTGCTCTGGAGACATCTGGGTCATAAAGCGAAAGAATCAGCAGAACGTAGTGGCATTGCAAACCCAAATAAAAATCCCATCAGATAATAAAGAATCTGATAAAAATTCGTAATTTTGCAACAAAATACATAAGTGTTATGAAAAGAATCTTTTTAATCCTATTGGTCCTGATAGGATTGCGAGGCTACGCAGCCGAGTTCCCCTATCTGACCTTTCAGTTGAATGATGGAGGAAAGTGCTCCTTCCCATCAGCCGGATTGACGATAGACATTGCCGGGAACGTCTTGACCGTATCTCAGAATTCGTTTACTGTCTCTAATCTTAGTGCCATGTATTTCTCGGCCATTGACGAGACATCAGGAGTCAAAGGAATTTCTACGGATCAGATATCTTCCGATGCCGCGATTTACAATCTGAATGGAAACAGAATCAAAAAAGATCAGATGGACAAAGGCGTATATCTGGTTCGGGATAAAAACGAAACATATAAAATCATTGTAAAATGAGAAGTATATCCATATTACTGTCCATACTGCTGTTCTGTTCATACGCTGCCGCCCAGACCTTGAATGTCAGTGTCGGGGGCATCACATATCAGTTCCCGTCATCGCAGACTGGGGAAATGTCGTACTCGAATGGAACCTCCCTAACGATTATGGGGAAGGAATTCTCCATAAGCGACATTGATAAAATGTTTGTAGATGAAACACCGGTAACGGATGGAAGCGTGAACGTGGTATATAAGGATCATTCTGCTTCAGTCTATGTAGCTGGCAACATAGCCAGATATATAACTCCTGCCATATCCGGCGCCCATGTATCGATAACTCAGAGCGATGATCTTGCCGAGGAGATCACTTACAATCTTTCGGGGGCAAGCGGTGATGGTGAGTTTTTCATGTCGGGTTCATATAAGGCCACAATTGAGTTTAATGGCCTTTCTCTCACCAACAAAGCGCCGGTGTACAGCGGCGCGGCAATTGATATCCAGAATGGCAAGCGCATTAAAGTCAAGGTAGTCAACGGTACCGTGAATTATCTGGAGGATGCTGTTCAAGGATTTCAAAAGGGTTGTCTGTACATAAAGGGACATGCGGAATTTGCCCAGACAGGAACTCTTAATATTACAGGCAACGTAAAACACGGCGTTAAGACAGGTGAATATCTTACGCTTAAGAACGCTACAATCAACATCTTGTCAGCAGTTGGCGACGGGATATCCTGCAACGAATATTTCTTAATGGAGAGCGGAGCCATTAAAATCGCGAATACTGGTGATGACGGCATACAGTGCGACCTTGACGGAGACGTTTCGACGGGAGAGACTAGAGAGCATGAGGATGAGGATAGCGGTAACATTTATATCAGCGGCGGAATCCTGGACATCGTTACGTCAGCCATAGCCGCCAAAGGCATCAAATGTGACGGAGATATCAACATATCAGGGGGCGATATAACTGTCAAGACAACCGGCAAGGGAGAATGGGACACTGAGGATCAGGAGACAAAAGCCGCCTGCTGCATAAGTTGCGACGGTAACATAGATATCATCGGTGACTGTAGGGTCAATCTTACTTCCACTGGTTCAGGCGGCAAAGGGATGAAGTGCGACGGTGTTCTGACAATCACAGACGGGAAGATCGATATAGTGACTTCAGGAGGTCTGTATTACAACAACGGAACCACCGAAAATGCCAATTTCACCGGTGACACAGACCGTATCAGCAATGATTATTATTCATCGCCCAAGGGCATTAAGGCTGGAGTAAAGGTTCAGGACGGCTATGGTTATTCCTATAGCGGAGGTATTGACATAACCGGAGGAGTGATCACAGTTACCACCAGTGGACGCAACGGCGAAGGGATAGAAAGCAAGAACTATCTTAACATAACCGGTGGCCATATAACCGTAAACGCCTATGATGATGCCATAAATTCAGGACAGGACCTGACCATAAGCGGCGGTTATGTGTACGCCCGTTCCTCCAATAATGACGGAATCGATGCCAACGGCAATTGCCATGTCAAGGACGGCGTCATATATGCAATCGGGTCACGCACGCCGGAAGTGGCTATCGACGCCAATTCGGAAGAGGGCAAGAAACTCTTTTTCACGGGAGGTACACTCGTGGCTATCGGCGGACTGGAATCTGGAAGCAGTCTTACGCAGCCATGCTATTCCACATCATCCTGGAACCGTAATACCTGGTATGCCCTTTATAATGGAAATGACGTTGCCATTGTATTCAAGACTCCTGACAACGGAGGCAATACGCTTATAGTATCTACATCCGGCACCACCTCCTTGAAATCCGGAGTCTCGGCAAATGGAGGAACCGAGTATTTTGGCGGAGCAGCCATAATCGGAGCAACCGTATCAGGAGGGAATGCAGTCAGCCTGACACAATATACCTCCAACGGAGGCAACCGTCCCGGAGGTGGTGGAGGCCCGGGAGGTCATTGACAATCACGGAAGCAACAATTTTCAACAATATGGGAAATGGCTGTCGGAAACGTCTCTGACAGCCATTATAATATTTATCCTCCGATGAACGATAAACTCAATTTTAAGAAATTTATAGGCTTATTATTCTTGTATGTTCCTATTCCTATTAAGTTGTTCTTCCTTGAATTGCTTCCAGTGTGTATTGAAATGTTTATGGGATTTGAATAGCGTAATTCCTGTAACTTGTTTTAACAGGAAAAGGGCTCTACGACCTATTCTGAAATTTCGTCGTCCGTAATTAATACCCATCAATCTTTGATCGGACAGAAGATTTAATCTTGTTCTGTCTTTATCAAAAAGGTTGACACGTTCAACAAGATTCAAAATAGAGGAAGACAATGGAGGCGCTTCCAAGGGCGCGTATATTCCTATTTCGTCAACATCAAATTCTCTTTTTCCCCATTGCTTAGCTTCCTTGACGGTTATGTATTCCTTGTCCAAAATGTAAACGTCAGCATCAGTGCTCACAAAGAATGGCTCGTTAATTTTATTGAATCGGAACATTTCGCGTCCCCTGCCTTTTGATTCAATAGAAAACGAATAACCATCCAAGTCGAATTTGGATATAGAGTCTCCCATTACATTATCATAATTGAAGGTTACTTTAAACTTCTCGTAATCCAAACCTCTTCGAAAAAAATTTACGAGACCCGGAACCCATTTACGACTTATGGTATCTGCCAAAACATCAACATCAACCCGAATCTGATCATTGCTTCTATGCCATATTTCAGTTGGGCTGTATTTGCCACACAATGTATCAGCCGAAATCTGAGAATTCCTGATTCGATTTGGTATTGCCGCTTCTGGAGGCATGCCAATCCAATCACACCAGGAGAAATGATATTGGCATGCATCGCTCACACTGTCAAGACCATTATTATCTGTGAATCTGTAATAAGATTTACATGTCAATACTCTTGGAGTGGACCATCCTTTGTACTTCGCTTTGTTGTCAGTAGGCTGCATATAGTCCACCATTTTTTCTCTGAAGAGAAAAATCGTATCTGTATATGTGGCAAGTGTAGAATATTCTCTGACGTACGCTAATATATGAAGTATGCGTCGCCGACTCGACTCAACAACCACTTCCGGCAACTCAGATATCCTTTCAGAGAGAAAAATAGTATCTTTATCCCCATACATAACGGTCTTATCGTTAAATCCTAAATAACGTACTGTTATCGGATAACGACTACGCGTTATTATAGACACTGTCCCATTGTTGCTACTCAAACCCACTGGAGTACCATCCTTATCATATATGGACGCATTTGGCAGAGGAACATGGGTCGCGGAATCCACAACAATGACATCATAGGCCCAGGAATCCATTAAAGCAATGGAGAATAAGAGCGATATTGCCGTCATTATATATCGTATCATCATTATTATTTTCCTGTGCCAAAACGCGAAGTGTCAATTTCAACGTCTTTGGGTTTGAAGCCATTGAATCGCCATATGAATGTCAGTTTAATATTGCGGGCCATATCTCTTACTTTCATCCGGTAATCCTGACCGGCATGATTGACAGTCATTGTCGGCGACCACTTGTTGAACATATCATCGGCTTTCAGATCAAGTTCACAGCATCTTTTCTTTCCGAACTGCAATTTAAATCCGGCATCAATTTTCCAGATACTGGAAAGACTGGCTATTCCTTGCAATGATGGGGATACATAACTGAAATCAACTGACAATGACACAGGACAATTCTGACTGAACTTAAAAGAATTGCCGAGAGAACCGTAGAAAATCCATTTGCTGTTGTCAAAACTGATGTCATGGAATTTATCGGCTTTTTCCCGCTGATTGAACACGTTGGCTGTAGCTGTGGCGTTCCAGATGTAACTGACACCGAAAGGCGCGTAGAGGTTAAGTCCAACCACGCGCTTGTAGTCCATGTTGATGGTCTGATAGACGAGATTGGGAGCGTCAGGCGATTGATAGGGTAATTGCACAGTCGCCTTATCGCCATACTGAAAATAGAGTGTCGCCACATATTTCTGTCTCAGAATGTAATTGAATTGGGCATCGTACTGTATATATGGCTGTAATCCAGGATTACCTATTACTGTCGAATAGTCGTTGATATGGCTTGTCCCGCCATGGAGTTCCCAATATGACGGATAGATACGTTGGGTGCTGAGATTAAACTGGTATATTCTTTTCGGTGTCTTGTAGTATGTCGCTCCGAGCTGAGGGATGAAATTCCAGTTGTGCTGATATTTGCTACGATAGTACTCACCCTTTGCCGAGACATTGAACGACAGTCCCCAGTCAAACGACCGTTGTGTACCGACATATGCACTCGCCACATCCTCGTTGAGTATATCATCGAAATCAGGGAAGCCGGACAATGCATAATGTTGCGAACTGTGGTCTCTTGAATGCTGATACTCCGTGCCATAGTTCAGTTGCCATTTGCCAATCTGATGCTGTCGGTCGATATATACATGCCAGCGGTTTATCTCCTGACGGTTTTCGGAACCAAGCAGATAATCGTCCTCCTTAAACAATGATTGGGAACGGTTCTCGTAATAGTGCGTATAGTCGCCACCGACAGTCATGCCGAATGGTGCTGAATAACGCAACGCTATATTATGATAACCGACAGGCGACAGCATCTTATAGGCATTTGTATAGTTGCCCAACGTACCCGATGAGAGTGCCCGGCTCTTTGAATCGGAGATTATCTGACCGTTGTAAGTGAGTTTGAGCGTTTTCCATGAAGCGGAAGCAAATATGGAATTGCTCCAGTTCTGGCCAATGCGGCGCATATCATCCTCAATCATAGTTCGCTTTCCATCGTAAAGATGATTCGACAACGTTTCCTCCCGGCTCCATGACTTGGTTCTGGAAATTCCATAGTTGAGGTCAAAAGTCCAGTCCTTTACGGCGTATATCGCTGCAAGTACACCGCCATACGAACCATAGTGCGCCTGGTTGTATCCGGCCCTCATCTGTCCCTGCAAGCCACCGAGAGGCGTCGGAGTTTTCAGAACCACGTTGATTACGGCACCATTGACATGATACTTGGCCGGTGCGGAATACATGATTTCCACGTTTTTCAGTCTGTCAACCGGAGTGGTGTAGAAGAGTTGATACAGATTCTGGAGCGGCATATTGGTAAGCTCACCATTGAGAATAATGGTTACATTCGAGGCTCCGGTCAGACCTATCATGCCGTTATTGTTCGTCACGCCTGGAAGATAGCCTAGGGCCTCAAGTATGTTGTTTACAGGTTTATCGCTGACAATGCCAGGCAAGTCAACGACTACAATGCCATCCTCGCCTCTGACCTGCGGTTTCTCTCCGTTTACGACAATTTCATCAAGCTGTTGGGCAGAAATCGTATCGGGCTCCTCTGTCTGAGCATAGGCGGCTATGCTATGCAGGATTGTTATGAATAGTAATGCTTTATTCATTGCGATATGTTTTTCTGATGCAAAATTACCTACACTAATATTCAACCACACCATTACGAACCTTATTTAGTCTTAAACGCTCCCTTATTTAGTCTTAAATCGAGGCTGCGCGAATCAATTGTATGACGGATTATTAGTAAATTTGCGGTTGTATATTATTTTTATATGAGACCGCGAGCACTTCGTGGTTGCGGATATGAAACGTTTTAAGACAATATCGACCACGTTTATTATTGTCATTGCGGTCATTTTCGGCTGCAATGTCTATTATCTCATATCCCTTTACAATTCGATAAAGGCCAATGTTGAGCGAGATGTGATGACGGCAATGGCTGACGCCGATATTGATGACCTTATGTATCGCGCCGGCAGAGCGCAGGGATTGGCGTCAAACGCAAAGATACAAGAGGATATTGCAGAATACAATACGCCAAGAAAGGCTGAGGCTTCTACATATCGAGATGAAAACGGCCAGTTAATTTCTGTCAGGACCGAGGCTGACGGCACAGTTGTCGAAAAACGGGCTAAACTGTCGGAAAACAGTCCCTATTCCAATCAGATGATCGATGCAATAAGCCGGCAGTTTCATGCGATTATGGATAAATATATCCCCTATGACATGGCGGTAATGGATAGCGTTTTACGCAATCAACTTGCTCACAGATTTATTTATCCCGATTTTTTATGCGTGAGAGTTGTCAATAGTACGGATTCTGTAATCTGCAACAATCCTAAACTAAAGAGCGAATCCGGATTGGATTCATTCCGTTTAGATATCGATCCTGACGATGGAATATATTATAAGGCATACATGACACCGCTAACCAGCCATATCGTTTCGGAGATGTCAGGTGTTATTATAACGGTTTTTCTTCTGTTGATAGCGTTCACTCTGGCGTTTTGGTACCTCTTTCGCACTATATCAAAGATGAGGACAATAGAAGAAATGAAAGATGATTTTGTCAGCAATATGACACATGAATTGAAAACACCTATCGCCATCGCCTATTCAGCCAACGATGCCCTGCTCAATTATGACACCGCAAATGATCCTCAGAAAAAAGCAACATATCTCAATATAGCCAATAAACAGCTGAAACGGCTTGGAGAACTGGTAGAGAACATTTTTGCCATGAGCATGGAACGGCGGAAAACCATGAAACTAAAACCGGAGACAATTCAAATACAACCGTTTTTGGATGAAATTGCTGCCGCTCAGCGCATGAGACATGAAAAGGAGATAACAATTAAGGTAAATGCAGACAAGAATATTTCAATCCAAGCAGACAAGACACATCTGTCAAATATACTGAACAATCTGATCGACAATGCGATCAAATACTCCGGCGACAGCGTTGCAATAACCTTATCCGGCAACGAGAGAGAAATCTCTGTAGCAGACAACGGTATAGGTATACCTGCCAAGTCCCTACCCTATCTGTTTAATAAATTTTACCGTGTTCCCCACGGCAACCGGCAGGATGTTCGCGGTTATGGCATTGGTTTGTACTATGTTAAAAGCATACTTGACAGAATGGGTTGGGACATTGATGTCAAGAGTAAAGAAAGTGAAGGCTCTGTATTCACTATTAAAATCTGTAAAGATGGGCAATAAAATATTATTTGTAGAGGATGAAGAGGACCTCTCACTGATTGTAACTGACACACTGCGCGGACAGGGATACGAGGTCACCACGGCTTCTGACGGCGTAGCCGGACTTGATAGATTCAAGTCCGAGGGTGCCGATATTGTTGTTGCCGATGTCATGATGCCTAAGATGGATGGTTTTTCAATGGCTAAGGAGATCCGGGAGTTATCACCGACAGTCCCGCTGCTTTTTCTCACAGCCAAAAACTCGATCGATGATGTTGAGGAAGGTTTTGAAATCGGAGCCAACGACTATCTAAAAAAGCCTTTTGAACTACGTGAGCTTATAGTGAGGATAAAATCCCTGCTCCGTCGTTACAGCATTAATCGTGAGGAAGATATTAAATTATCTGTCGGCAAATATATTTTCAATATTACAACCCAGACTCTTACATTGGGAGAACGAAGCATGGAACTTTCTCATTTCGAGGCTAAGATACTTGAACGGTTGGCAACCAACATTGGGAAAACGGTGGATGCATCGGAATTGATGATTGCAGTGTGGCAACGCGACGAACCGAGCAACCGCAATTCCCTGCATGGCTACATACATAAACTGCGACGAGCATTGCGACTCGATCCTTCCATACGGATCATAAATCAACGAGGTTTCGGATACATGCTGACAGTCAATAATCCGGAAAGATTCTAACTGGAATCTTTCAATGACTATTTCCACAACCCTGACTGAGGCAAAATTATTCATTGCGACAGAATTTACATTTGACGGAGACGTTAGTCTAAAGGAATACAGGAAAGTTGAGTTGCTGTCGGAAGTTTCACAGACAGCTGCTATGAAAGAGATAGGCTTATGAAACAGGTTTTGGTCATATTGCTGATTGCAATGGGAATTCTGAGCGCTGATGCATCGACTCAGGAACGTAGGGAATGTCGTGACGTGCATCGATGGGATGCGTGCGAACGCAGCCGACATTACGGATGCGAATATCCGCAGGATAACAGATGCGGACAACATGAACGTCGCCATCGGATGCATTATGTTGTATCCAACAACAAAGTCTTCTTTGACGGTCATGAAATCGAGGGTGCCTCGGCCTCAAGTTTTGTGCAGTTGAAAGACGGTTACGCCAAGGATAACTGGAACGTATACTATTACGGAGAAAAGATCGGGGATGCTTCAAGCAGCTCGTTCAAGGTTCTTGGGTACGGTTATGCCAAAGACACATGGAACGTATATTATGACGGAACCAAGATCGAAGGGGCGTCGGCCGACAGTTTCAACATCTTGCCGGACTGGTATGCCAAGGACACCTGGAACGTATATTACGACGGACAGAAGATTCCGGACGCATCCGCCGGCAGTTTCAAGGTACTTCAGGATGGCTATGCACAGGATACATGGAACACATATTACTTTGGACGCAAGATTGATTGAATTGGTCATGTCGTGAAAAATTGCTAATTTTGTAGCATGATCAGCATAAACAATCTCGAAGTTGAATTTTCGGCACGACCGTTGTTTCACGATGTGAGTTTCGTGATCAACGACAACGACCGTATAGCCCTGACAGGTAAGAACGGCGCAGGCAAATCCACAATGCTCAAGATACTGGCAGGCCTGGAGCAACCCACCGGAGGTGCCGTGGCGATGCCGAACGACACAACTATCGGTTACCTGCCGCAGCAGATGGTTCTGGCCGACGAGACAACCGTGGCCGACGAGGTGCGGAAAGCCTTCTCCGAACTCCAGACACTGAAGGATGAATTAGCGGAATGCGAGAAGCAGGTGGCCGAGCGGATAGACTATGAAAGCGAGGATTACGCCAAGCTGCTGGAACACTACGATTACCTGAACCAAAGGCTCACAATCGAAGGCGCGATGAATATGGATGCCGAAATCGAGTCAACCCTGACCGGTCTCGGATTCCTGTCAACTGACCTGCAACGCCCCACTTCCGAATTCTCCGGCGGCTGGCGTATGCGTATAGAACTGGCAAAGATCCTCCTCCGGCGACCGGATATCCTTCTGCTCGACGAGCCGACTAACCATCTGGATATCGAGTCCATCCAATGGCTTGAAAGATTCCTGCAAAGCAAAGGGAAGGCCGTTCTGTTGGTAAGCCATGACCAGGCGTTCCTGGACAATGTCACCAGCCGTACAATCGAGATAAACTGCGGCAAGATATACGACTATAAGGTCAATTACACCAAGTTCCTGGAACTGCGCAAGGAGCGCGTGGAGCAGCAGATGCGAGCCTATGAGAACCAGCAGAAGATGATTGCCGACACCAAGGAATTCATAGAGAGGTTCCGTTATAAGCCTACGAAAGCGGTACAGGTACAGAGCCGTATAAAGCAGTTGGAGAAGATTGTTCCCATCGAAGTCGATGAGGTTGACAACTCGCGGCTCCGTCTCAAATTCCCTCCTGCCGACAGATCGGGCGACTTCCCGCTGATTGTGGAAGGTCTGGGCAAGCGATACGGCGACCATCAGGTGTTCAGCAATGCTGAATTCACCATCCGCCGTGGCGAGAAGGTGGCCTTCGTGGGACGTAACGGCGAGGGTAAGTCCACATTGGTGAAGTGCATCATGAACGAGATTCCATATGACGGCACTCTCAAAATAGGCCATAATGTAAAGATAGGATATTTCGCCCAGAACCAGGCGCAACTCTTGGACGGCGAACTGACGGTGTTCCAGACCATCGACAATGTGGCAACAGGCGATATGCGGACCAAAGTCCGTGATATCCTCGGCGCGTTCATGTTCGGCGGCGAGGCCATTGACAAGAAAGTCAAGGTGCTGTCGGGTGGTGAGAAGACCCGTCTGGCCATGATAAGGCTGCTGCTCGAACCGGTGAACTTCCTGATTCTCGACGAGCCGACCAACCACCTGGATATCCCATCGAAGGATGTGCTGAAGAATGCCATCGCCGAGTTCAACGGTACTGTGATTATCGTAAGCCATGACAGATACTTCATGGACGGCCTTGTGGACAAGGTTTATGAGTTCGGCCACGGCAAGGTCCGCGAGCATTTAGGCGGAATATATGATTTCCTGCGCGACAAAAACATGGAAAACCTGCGGGATATAGAGAAAAAACCGGAACAGGCTTTCGCAGCGGTGCCTTCTAAGGACTCAACTCAGGAAAAGGCACCCGTTCCGACCCCCGAACCAACAAAGAAACTATCCTACGCGGAGCAGAAGGAACTGGCGCGTATGCTTTCCAAGGCAGAGAAACAGGTAAAGGCATCGGAAAGCAAGATAGCAGAACTTGAGTCTGAAGTCAAGGCTCTGGAGGACAAACTGGCAGCAGGAGACGCCTCCGCCGAGACGTTGGAGGCTTACAATTCCGCCACCAAACGGCTTGAAAACGAGATGTCAGTTTGGGAACTGGCTCAGGAGGAACTTGAGTCGCTGCAGAACAAGTAATCCTCACCCATGCCAATCAAACAAGAAAATGCCATGATACAGGATAATTTAGACAGAAACATAAATCCCAAGGAGGATTTCTACGGATACGCATGCGGCGGCTGGCAGAAGGCCCATCCATTGCAGGGTGAATACTCCCGTTACGGAGTGTTCGACGACATAGCCGAGCAGAACCGCAGGCAGTTGCGCGAACTGATCGAAGGTCTGGGACAACATCCGGATGCCAATACACCCGACACCATCGCTCAGAAGGTTAACGACATCTATAAGTTGGGCATGGACATGGAACGCCGCAACAAACTCGGTGCCGACCCGATCATGCCCATAGTACGCCGGATTCAGGCACTGGACCGCGACGCATTCTCCGATACCATGGCATGGCTGAACCGTGGTGCCGGAGGCGGCTTCTTCGGTTACGGTGTAGGTCCCGACCCCGCTGACTCCACGATGAATGTGCTTCATGTGTCGGAATGTGGCCTGACTCTCGGCGATAGAGATTATTATCTGGAGAAGAACGACACGAACGACAAGATTCTTGATGCATACCACAAGTATGTGGCTACAGTCATGAAACTCGTAGGCTACAGCAAGGAGGACGCCGAGCGAGTATGGAACTCCGTAATCGAGATCGAGACGGAGATTGCCCGGAACAAGAAGACACGCGAGGAAAGACGCAACCCGCAGTTGAGCTACAACTGGATGACCACCCGGGACTTTCTTACCAAATACCCGAACATCGAATGGGCCAGGATAATGGAAGGCTCCGGCCTGAAGATGCCTGAAGCCTTAAATGTGTCGTCGGTGAGATTCATGGAATGGCTCAACGGCTATCTCCCATCGCTGGACATTCAGAAAGTTCGCGACTACCTGGTGTTCACCGCCATCTGCGAGGGTAGCGGGACACTGAGCGATGATTTCTACGACGCCGATTTCGAGATGTTCGGACGTGTCCTGTCGGGTCGGGAAGAGAAGAAACCGCTGTGGAAACGTGCAATGACCATCCCCAACTCCATGTTCGGCGAGGCAATAGGACAACTCTATGTTGAAAAATATTTTCCCGAGGAAAACAAACGCTATATGAAGCAGTTGGTGGAGAACCTGCGCGCTTCGTTGGGCAAACATATCCAGGCACTTGAATGGATGTCGGAACAGACCAAGGCTAAGGCTCTGGATAAACTCGGATCACTTACCGTCAAGATCGGCTATCCCGAGAAATGGAAGGATTATTCCGGAATCCATATCGATCCGGCCAAGAACTACTTAGAGAATGTGCTTGCGGCATCGGAATGGTTTGTGCAGGACAACTACGACAAACTCGGCAAACCCGTGGACCGCGAGGAATGGTTCATGACTCCCCAGACCGTCAATGCCTATTACAGTCCGGTGATGAACGAGATCTGTTTTCCGGCAGGCATTCTCCAGCCTCCATACTTCGACATCAACGCCAACGACGCGATGAACTACGGCGCCATCGGCGTGGTGATCGGACATGAGATGACACACGGTTTCGATGACCAGGGGCGGCAGTTCGACAAGAGCGGCAATCTGGTGAACTGGTGGAGCAAGGAGGACGAGGAGAAGTTCAAGTCGCTCACCAAGGTGCTGATCGACCAGTTCAACAAGGTAGAGGTGGCTCTCGGCATACATGCCAACGGGGAATATACGCTGGGTGAGAACATAGCCGACCAGGGAGGACTGAGGGTGGCATACACCGCCTACCACGATGCCGTTGGAGAAAATGCCAAGGGTGACGGAGAGTTCACACCTGACCAGTTGTTCTACTTAGCGTACGCATCAGTGTGGGCGTCCAATATCCGCCCTGAAGAGATATTGGTCCGTACCAAGACCGACCCACACTCATTGGGACGCAACCGTGTGAATGTGACTCTGCGCAATCTTGACACCTTCTTCAACTCTTTCGGCATCAAGGATGGCGACGCCATGTTCCGCCCTGAATCCGAACGGGTAATCATCTGGTAACCGAATCGCAGAGATGGTTAAATTGGGGTTGATAGGCTGGCCGTTGGGACATTCGCAGTCTCCGGAATATTTCGCAGAGAAATTCCGGATGCTGGGAATCGAAGGATCATATTCACTGTTTCCGTTAGGAAATATCGAGGAATTGCCTGCATTGATTGAAAAGCATCCTGATTTACGCGGATTCAATGTCACGATACCCTACAAACAGGCCATAATCCCCTATCTGAACCATATCAGTGCGGAAGCCGAAGCGATTGGCGCAGTCAATACGATAGCTATCGACCATAAGGATGGAAAGGCCGAGCTTACCGGCCACAACACCGATTGTCTCGGGTTTGTGGATAGTCTTTCGCCAATCATAAGCACGAATACACCAAGTTTTCGGAAGGCATTAGTCTTAGGAACAGGAGGTGCGTCCAAGGCTGTGGCATATGGACTGAAGTCTCTTGGAATTGATTATATGTTCGTGAGCCGTAATCCATCTGAAATGGGTAACGAACAGCACATCATTGGATATGACGATCTTTCAGCAGAGATTATGTCGAGCCATGGAATCATAGTGAACTGCACTCCGTTGGGTATGTGGCCGAATGCGGAAGGATGCCCTGAGATTCCATGGAATCTGGTGCCTGACAATGCTGTATGCTATGACCTGGTGTATAATCCGGCCGTGACGGAATTCATGAAACGAGGAGCGGTGCGTGGGGCGACGGTAAAAAACGGGCTTGAGATGCTGCACCGTCAGGCCGATGCCGCGTGGAAAATATGGCATCGGTGAATGTCAAGCTGTATTCGCAGATGATGCTCCCCTTGTCGGGACTGATCATAGGCATTCTCCTGGCCAACAACGGCGCTGGATTCATTCTCGGAGCCTCGCTGATAATGGCCGGACTTGGACTATATGAACTGTTGGCATGGAGAAGCGTCGATCCAGTATCTTCATACCATCTGCAGAATTGGCATTACGCCTGGATCGTGTTGATCTTTACCGGGGTCGGAACCATTACGACCAATGCAAGATTGCCTGAGCCGCTTCCTGACGAACTGACTGACGGGGCCGTAATGGCGTACGGACATGTCAAGGAAATCCACAACACCACTTTAGGCGACCGCGTAGTACTGGACATTACGGCTCTGATGGATTCCACAGGCCGTGCAAAGGCTGTGACACCCTTCAAAGTTCTCGGATCATGCCAGGATTTTAAGGCGCGTGTCGATGATGACGTGATCTTTCCATGCAGACTGAGCCGCGTCGCCGACTCCAGCAATACATTCAATACCGGATATGCTCTCAGGATGTCAAGAAAAGGTATCCTGTATTCAGCAATTATCGGAGATTCAGTAAAAATCAAGGCCCACACCCCCACGCTTAACGGCTTGAAATGGTCGTTGCGCAGCCGGACTGAGGAGTTTATCGAAAACACCCCGCTTTCGAAACCCACACAGAATTTTCTCATCACCATATTATTAGGCGACCGGGCTTATCTTGATGAGGACACCAGGTCGTTGTTTGCCGATGGAGGCGTGTCGCATATGCTGGCTTTAAGCGGGATGCACGTATCCATCATTGCCGGAATAATCATGTGGCTGCTGTTTCCGTTCAACCTGCTCGGCATATACCGCTGGCGATACATAGTGGCACTGCCTATCCTCTGGGGTTATACATTCATAACCGGATTGACTCCATCTACAGTCCGTGCGGCCATCATGATGACAGCGGTCATAGTCTGCATCCTGACCGAACGTAAGAATTCCTCTTGGAACGCGTTGCTGCTGGCTGTTTTCCTGATCCTGCTGTTCAATCCCAATGCACTTTTCGACATCGGGCTGCAGCTCAGTTTCATCTGTGTGGCAGCCCTGATATTCTTTGCCGGACCACTCAATCCCATCGACCACCATGAACATAGCGCTCTGTTCAACGTCGTGGCGGCCGTGCTTGTCACTTTATCCGCGACAGCGGCATCCTGGGTCCTATCGGCCTATTATTTCGGCATTTTCCCTCTATTGTTCATACCTGCAAATCTATTGGCTTTGCCACTGCTTCCAGTTTATATAGTCATATCTTTGGCTTTCTTCCTATCAGTTGCAGTCGGCCATCCCATACCTTGGCTGGGCCAGATCATTGACGCCGGTTACTCCTGTCTGATATCCCTTCTTTCCGCCATTCGAGGAGAGACTTCTTCGGCTACGCAGTTGGACATATCCTGGATCACAGTCGCCTTATGGCTGTTGGCACTAGCCGGCATCGCCATCTGGCTTCATTATAAACATAACCGATGGTTCCTGATCCTGTCATCAGCAGTGGCCGTTACGGCTATCGTACTGATCCCGTTCAGCAAGTCCACGAAACCGGATGGATTTATCATCCAGACACGTGCAGACCAACCACACATATTGGAACGCAACAGTCGGACTGAATATACGCGCACGTTCCAGACCAATTCCATCAGCGGCATCAGGATTCTTGGTAAGCAGATCGTGACGGCTGACTGCGACCTATGTGGCACTCCCCTTCTGCGGTCATGTGATTATGCGATAGTAACCCGCAGTTGTCCCAACAGTATCAAGGAAATAGATTCAATCCTGCACCCACGCATTATTGTTCTTCACCCCTCCATCAGAAGACTACGCGAGACTGAAATGCTCCGGCATGCCGACTCACTGCACATTCCCGTCCACTCCCTACGGCTGGCTGGTCCGATTCAGGTATTGCAGGAATGACATAACAAACCACGCACTATTTTTTATCGACAACCACCCGCGGAGGTTTGTATTTCTCGGCAATATTCACTAAATTTGTAAACATTTCTGAACCATAAAAACAGCAAAAACAGCATAACATCATGTCATTCACGCATCTTCATGTACATTCTCAGTACAGTCTGCTCGACGGCAAGGCGTCAATCCCCGAACTGGTGGACAAGGCCATTGCGACAGGTATGCGTGGCATAGCCTTGACCGACCATGGCAATATGTTCGGTATCAAGGAATTCTGGAACTATGTCGACAAGAAGAACTCCGGGAAGGATGAGAACGAGAAGTTCAAGCCTATCTTGGGCTGCGAGATGTATGTGGCGCGTGACAAGATGACCGACAAGAAAGACAAGTCCGACAACGGCTATCACCTGATTGTCCTGGCCAAGAACCTGAAGGGCTACCACAATCTGGTAAAACTCGTCAGCCGGGCATGGACGGAAGGCTACTATTACAAGCCACGTACCGACCGTGCTGACCTGGAGGAGCATAAAGAAGGACTCATCATCTGCTCGGCGTGTCTCGGCGGAGAGGTGCCGCAGTTTATCATGCACGATGAACTGGAGAAAGCCGAGGAGCGCGTGCTGTGGTATAAATCCGTCTTCGGAGATGATTATTACCTGGAACTGCAGCGCCATCAGACATTCAAGGAGAACGCCAACCGCGAGGTATATCCCGAGCAATGCAAGGTCAACGATGTCCTGTTGGGCTTCGCCAGGAAGCATGGCATAAAAGTGGTATGCACCAACGACGTCCACTTCACCAACGAGGATGACGCCGAGGCTCACGACCGTCTGATCTGTGTGTCGATGCAGAAGACGTTCTCGGAGCCACGAATGCATTATACCAAGCAGGAATGGCTCAAGACCCCCGAGGAAATGACCGAGATATTCAAGGATATCCCCGAGGCCCTTGCCACTACCGAGGAGATTCTTGACAAAGTGGAGTTCTACAGCATCAACCACGCCCCCATCATGCCGTTCTTCGACATTCCAAAGGATTTCGGTACAGAGGAGGAATACCGCAGCCGGATCACCGAGAAGGAACTGTTCGACGAGTTCACCCAGGACGAGAACGGCAATGTGGTGCTGTCGCCGGAAGCCGCGCAGAAGAAGATCGACGGACTTGGAGGTTATGACAAAATCTACCGCATCAAGTTCGAGGCCGATTATCTGTCCAAACTCACTATGGAGGGCGCCAAGGAACGCTATGGAGATCCCATTCCCCCGGATGTCGCAGAGCGTCTGAAGTTCGAGCTGCACATCATGAAGACCATGGGATTCCCGGGCTACTTCCTGATCGTGCAGGACTTCATCAACACCGGCCGCAAGAAACTCGGAGTCAGCATCGGTCCGGGCCGTGGCTCAGCGGCAGGCTCAGCGGCTGCCTATTGCCTGGGAATCACTCAGATCGACCCCATCAAGTATGACCTTCTGTTCGAGCGTTTTCTGAATCCCGACCGTATATCCCTCCCCGATATCGATGTGGACTTTGACGATGACGGCCGTTACGAGGTGCTGAAATATGTAACCGAGCATTACGGTGCCGAGAAGGTGGCGCATATCATCACGTTTGGCACGATGGCTACGAAGATGGCTGTGAAGGATGTGGCGAAAGTGCTGGAGGTCCCGCTGCCGGAGGCCAACCGTCTGGTGCGCCTCATCCCCGACCGACTGCCTGAGGTAGACGGCAAGGCTCCTAAAATCAACTTAAGGAACTGTCTTAAATATAACAAGGAATTTGCGGCCGAACTGCAGAATCCTGACGAGAAGGTCCGCGAGACCTTGAAATACGCCCAGCAGCTGGAGGGCAACATCCGAGGCACCGGTATCCATGCCTGCGGTGTGATCATCTGCCGTGACGACATCACAGACTGGGTTCCCGTTTCGATGGCTACCGACGCCGACGGCACAAAGGTTGTCTCTACGCAGTACGAAGGCTCCATCATCGAGGATACCGGCCTGATCAAGATGGACTTCCTGGGCCTGAAGACCTTGTCCATCATCAAGGAGGCCCTGTTCAACATCAAGATGCGCCATGGCTTTGACCTGGACATAGACCACATCCCGCTGGATGACAAGAAGACTTTCGAACTGTACTGCAAGGGTGCGACCACTTCCACCTTCCAGTTCGAGTCCGCGGGAATGCAGAACTCCCTGCGCAGCCTGCAGCCCTCCAAGTTCGAGGACCTCATCGCCATGAACGCCCTGTACCGTCCGGGACCTATGGACTACATCCCGACTTTCATCAAGCGTAAGCACGGCGAGGAACCGATTGAATATGACATTCCCTGCATGAAGCAATACCTGGAGGAAACCTACGGCGTTACCGTTTACCAGGAGCAGGTCATGCTGCTGTCGCGTCTGTTGGCCAACTTCACTCGCGGCGAATCGGATATGCTCCGTAAGGCCATGGGTAAGAAGCAGATCGACAAGATGCAGAAACTCAAGAAGAAATTCATGGAGCAGGGACAGGCCAACGGCCATAAGGAAGAAACTCTGAACAAGATATGGGAGGACTGGGAGAAATTCGCCTCCTATGCCTTCAACAAAAGCCACGCCACATGTTACACCTGGGTAGCCTATCAGACAGCCTATCTCAAGGCCCACTATCCCGCCGAATACATGGCCGGAGTGCTGAGCCGTAACCTGACGGCCAGCGACAAGATGGGCAAGGTGATGGGAGAATGTCGCCGTATGGGACTGCGGGTGCTTGGACCTGATATCAACGAATCCATCGAGAAGTTCGGTGTTAACAAATCCGGCGACATCCGTTTCGGTCTGGCGGCCGTCAAGGGTGTGGGAGCCAACGCAGTAAAGACCATAATCGACGAGCGTAACGCCAACGGGCCGTTCAAGGACATCTACGATTTTGTGGAACGCGTCAATCTGTCGGCCTGTAACCGCGGTGCCATCGAGAATCTTGCCATGGCAGGCGCCTTCGATAGTTTCGGCCAGCCTCGCGAGATGTATGTCAATCCGATGTTCGACTCCACCTTTGCCGACTGCCTGGTGAAGTATGGCCAACGCGTGCAGAACGACAAGAATTCATTGCAGCTTAGTCTTTTCGGCGATTTTGAGCCCATCGAGACCAACCGACCACCATTCCCGACTCCTGAACGCTGGTCACAGCTGGCGCTGCTGAACAAGGAGAAGGAACTGGTCACCATGTACCTGTCTGCTCATCCCCTGGATCCATATGCCATGGAACTGAAATACGGATGCAGCCATACCATGGACGAGTTCAACTCCCGCGATGAGAAGCCGGGCATGGTGACAATCGGAGGCCTGGTTACCAAAATCATGACCAAGGTGTCGCGGACAGGTAAGGAATTCTCCATAATTGAGATCGAGGACTTCTCGGGTAAAGGAGAATTGAGGCTCTTTGGCCGCAACCATCAGAACTTCAAGGACCGGTTCCATGAGAACGACTCCGTCTATGTCACTCTCTCCTACCGTCCCAGCCGGTTCAGTCCCGACAGAATGGACATGAATATCGAGAAGATCGAGACATTGGATGAAATCAAGGGTAAGGTAGCCAATCAGGTTACAATCTTCCTTCCGATGGGTTACAATGACGCGGAATTCTTTGAGCAACTGTCGCATTACCATGGCGACCAGCGTAAGGGCGACCTGTTCATCGAATTGGTGGACATGGAATCCAGGCAGACTGTCAAGATTCATTCGCGCAAGCGTTTCAGCGTTGACATCAATCTGATGGAATTCCTTGAATCATACGACATCAAGGCCAAGGTGGACACCGCACAGGTCTGACCCTTGGCAAATATATCTTGAACTGCAAACAATACATTAGTTTAACTATAACATATCAGAGAAATGGCAAAACAATTCAATGACCAGACAGCCGCCGAGGCCATCGCGTCCGGCAAGGTTGTAGTGATCGATTTCTGGGCCACCTGGTGCGGACCGTGCATCAAGCTTGGTCCGGTGGTTGAGGAACTGGCCGAGAAGTACGGCGACAAGGCCGAGATCGGCAAACTGAACATCGACGAGGATGCAGAACTCCCCATGCAGTACCGCGTGCGCAACATCCCGACCGTTCTCTTCTTCAAGGATGGTGAACTCAAAGACCGCAGCGTGGGTCTGGTGAAACTCGCCGACCTGGAGGAGAAACTCCTCCCTCTGTTAGGCTAATTATTCTTCCAGAACGTACGAGGGTGGTGCATAACCGCTGAACCGTAGGGACGTGCCTTCGGCACGTTGGCTTAATATTTTGTTTACCAATCAAACATCCCAAAGGAATGTCCCTACGGCCAACGGTTTTGCAACACCCTCATATGGCTAATTCAGACTTATAGATCAGTGTAGAATCAGAACCGAATGAACAAGAATGACGAGGCACCGGTTAGTTTCCGCCGGAAACCGGATTGGCTGAAGATAAAACTCCCGCGCGGATTCAAGGCAAGCCAGGTGGTAGGAATGTTGAACGACCGCCATCTGCACACCATCTGCTCCAGCGGCATGTGTCCCAACCGTGCTGAATGCTGGGGCAACGGAACCGCTACATTCATGATTTGCGGCAATGTCTGCTCGCGCAACTGCCGGTTCTGCAACGTCACCGGCGGCAAACCTGAGCCTCTCGATCCACAGGAGATCGAGGACATAGCACGTAGCGTAAAGGAACTTGGATTGAAGCATGTGGTCATCACCTCCGTGACGAGAGATGACCTGCCGGACGGGGGAGCCGCGCATTGGGCAGCCACGATCCGCCGTATCCATGAGGTGGCGCCTGGCGTCACGATGGAAGTCCTGATTCCGGACATGCAGGGGAAGACCGAACTGCTTGACATGATTATCGCCGAGCATCCTGACGTTATCTCGCACAACATGGAGACGGTGCGCCGGCTCACGCCCGAGGTCAGACGTACAGCAACATACGACCAATCACTTAAAGTACTGCTTTATCTTCGAAGCAAGGGCGTAATAACCAAAAGCGGCATCATGCTCGGCCTTGGCGAGACCCGCGATGAGATACTGCAGACCATGGACGACCTTCGGGCCGTTGACTGCCAGGTCATGACGATCGGCCAGTATCTGCAGCCCACGAAACTGCATTATCCCGTACAGGCATACATCCATCCGGATACTTTCGAGGAATACCGTCTGATTGGTCTTGAGAAAGGATTCCGTCATATCGAGTCCGCGCCGATGGTACGCTCTTCCTACCACGCCGAAAAGCATGTGAAATGAAAATCCAGAACTGGGGCTATATCCCGTACCGAGAGGCTTGGGAACGGCAGAAAGCCATCTTCAATGAATTGATCGCTGACAGGACCGGAGAGGAAATCATCGCTGTCTGCGAGCACCCGGCAGTATACACATTGGGCGTGCATGGACATGAATCCAATCTTTTAGTCAAGCCGGGTCCCGAGGTAGAGGTGGTCCGCATTGAGCGTGGCGGCGATATCACATACCATGGCCCCGGACAGTTGGTTGTATATCCGCTGATCGATCTGAACCGTCATAAGTTCGGTGTGAAGCAGTATGTCGAGTTATTGGAACGTTCGGTGCGACAGACTCTTGAGCAATACGGAATCACCACTACAAGCAACGATTCCCAGATAGGCGTATGGCTGGACTGGGGCAAACCCACAGCGAGAAAGATCTGTGCCATCGGAGTCAAGATCAGCCATGGCGTCACCATGCACGGACTGGCTCTGAACGTAAATACCGACCTGTCGGCATTCTCGCTGATCAATCCATGCGGAATCACCGACAAATCCGTCACCTCGTTACAGCAGGAACTCGGCTACCATGTCAATTTTGAGGAAGTGGCACGGAATTTGTCTGACAATCTTTATAAAAACCTGAACAGTCAGGGACTGTAGAGTCTTTAAGGGCCTTAAGTCCTTAGGGTAGTTAAGTTGCCCGTAAATCTGTCAAAATTCAACATTCAAAATTACCTATGCGTTTGCCTGAACTGAATTTGCCGTCAATGCAGATCAAGGTACAGAAAGGATCAGACGGCGTGGAGCGCGTCTGGGATGGTCTGCGCCAGCGGTTCGTTGCGCTCACTCCCGAAGAATGGGTGCGCCAGCATTTCGTGAATTGGTTGATCAACGGCAAAGGATATTCACGCTCCATGATGGCCAACGAAATCGGCATCCATGTCAATGGAATGCAGAGACGGTGCGACACCGTCGTTTTCGGCCGTGACAAGAATCCTATGGTAATAGTGGAGTACAAGGCACCGGATGTCAAGATCACACAGGACGTGTTCGACCAGATAGTACGCTACAACATGACCCTTCATGCTTCGTACCTGATTGTCAGCAACGGCCTTAACCACTATTGCTGCAAGATCGACTATACCCATAACACCTATCATTTCATTCCGGCGATTCCGGATTACAGTACGCTGATCCTCCCCTTCAGCGAGCAATAAGATATGGAACAGGAAATCACACCCGATTACAGATACTTAGACAAACTTAACGAGCAGCAGCGCGCGGCCGTGGAGTATGTGGACGGTCCGTCGCTGGTGATAGCGGGCGCCGGCTCCGGCAAGACCCGCGTGCTGACCTATAAGATAGTGCATCTTCTGAACTTAGGATACGAACCCGACAGGATTCTCGCGCTGACATTTACCAACAAGGCGGCGCGCGAGATGAAGGAACGTATCGCCAAACTTGTAGGTCCCCGCGTCGCCGCCCGTATCCCGATGGGGACTTTCCACTCGCAGTTCCTCCGCATACTGAGGCATCATGCCGAACGGATCGGTTTCAAGTCCTCGTTCTCCATCTACGACACAAGCGACTCACGCAATCTGGTCAAGATGATAATCAAGGATATGGAACTGTCCGACAAGGATTACAAGCCCAACGCTATCGCGGCTACCATATCCAATGCCAAGAACGCAATGATGACTCCACTGGAGTACGACCGTCAATACCATGGCTACGACGTAAAGGCCAAGCGTCCGATGATGACACGCATATTCGAGCAATATGTGGAGAGGTGCCATATGGCCAATGCCATGGACTTCGACGACATCATCTTCTACATGAACGTGCTGCTGAGCCAGCATGAGGACATCCGCAAGCAATATTCCGAGTTCTTCCGCTATATCCTGGTCGACGAGTACCAGGATACCAACTACGCGCAGCATCAGGTCATCTCCAAACTTGCCGGCCCTAAGAAACGTATATGCGTGGTCGGTGACGACGCCCAGAGCATCTATTCCTTCCGTGGCGCAAACATCGACAACATCATCCATCTTGAACGGTTCTATCCAGGCTTGCAGACCTTCAAGCTGGAGCGCAACTATCGCTCCACCCAGAACATAGTCAATGCCGCCGGCTCGCTGATCGACAAGAACACCAATCAGCTGCGCAAGGAGGTATACAGCGAGAACGCCGTAGGCTCCCCTGTGGAGGTAGTACAGACATACAGCGACATCGAAGAGGCAAGCCTTGTGGCGTCCAGGATAACGCAAAGTGTCATGATTGAGCATGACTCCTATGAGGATTATGCCATCCTGTACCGCACGAACGCGCAGAGCCGTGTCCTGGAGGAAGCGTTGCGCAAACGTTCCATCGGATACAGAATCTATGGCGGCACGGCCTTCTATCAGCGCAAGGAGGTGAAGGACGCGCTGTCATATTTCCGCGTCATAGTCAATCCGGACGATGACGAGGCGTTGCGCCGCATCATCAATTATCCGGCACGCGGAATCGGCGACACCACGATGAAGAAAGTGCAAGGCGCCGCCACACGTGCGGGAATCAGCCTCTGGCAGATTCTCAGCAATCCGGACAAATATCGCCTTGATGTCAATTCGGGAACCGCCAAGAAACTCCAGGCGTTCGTCGACATGATGGTGCTGTTCATGAACGACAATATGCACAGCGATGCCTTTGAAGTGGCTCAGCTGGTCATAAACCGTACTGGAATCCTGTCGGCCCTTGATTCAGAAAATACTCCTGAAAGCATCAGCCGCCGCGAGAACCTGATGGAACTGCAGGGCGCTGCCAATGAGTTTGTCCGATCCAGGACTGAAAGTGGCCAGGGTGAAGTTTCCATGACGGCGTTCCTTAGTGAGGTGATGCTGGCCACAGACCAGGATGAGAAGGACCAGCAGGAGGGACCGAAAGTTACCCTCATGACCGCTCATGCCGCCAAGGGTCTCGAATTCAAGCATGTGTTCATAGTCGGTGTCGAGGAGGAGCTTTTCCCCTCCTCCATGTCCATGGAATCGCTGGCACAGATCGAGGAAGAACGGCGTCTGCTGTATGTGGCCATGACACGCGCCGAGGTATCCTGTATGCTTACCTATGCCCGGAGCCGTTTCCGCAACGGTCAGACCATGATGACCTCGCCTAGCCGTTTCCTTATGGAGATTGACCCGAGTTGCGTTAAGATTGACTCGTCGGCCGACCTGGCCACCAAATTCATCGACCCGACGCAGAGGTACAGACAGTCGTTGTACGGCGACTCTTCGCGTTCTAAATATAAAACCACCTACGGCGGCCATATCTCCGTAAACGAGGTGAACAGGATGAAACGTGCCTCAACTGCTCAACCGCGTTACACCGGTGGCTCCGATTCCGATATGTCTCTTCATAACCCAGAAGAGGTAGCCGTTGGAATGAAGATACAGCACAGTCAGTTCGGCATCGGTATGATCGATGCCATAGACAGCATCGGCAATCTGCCCAGCATAGCCGTTACATTCACCAATGTGGGTAAGAAGAAACTTCTTCTGCAGTACGCCCGTTTTAAGATTATTGATTGATATTGATATGGAAACACCTTATTACATAGTTTACGAGGACCGGCTGCGAGCCAATATGCGCAAGTTGAAGGACGTGTCAGAACGTGCCGGTGTAAAGATAATCATGGCCTTCAAGGCCAATGCCTTATGGAAGACGTTCCCGGTGATCCGCGAATATTTCCAGGCTTCTACGGCTAGTTCCTTGAACGAGATGAAACTGTCGCTTGATTATCTCGGCAATGACGTCCATGCCTATTGCCCGGTATATACCGAGAAGACTTTCCCTGAATTCCTGCAAGGGTGCTCACATATCACATTCAATTCATTGGCACAGTTTGAGAAGTTCCGGCCTTTAGTCGAGGCATCAGGCCGCAACGTCAGCCTTGGGCTTCGTGTCAATCCCCACTGCAGCGTGATCGAGACCGACATATACAATCCGTGCGTACCCGGCTCGCGCTTCGGCGAGAGCATGGACAATCTTAAGAACGGTTTGCCTGAGGGAATCGATGGATTGCATTTTCATGACCTTTGCGAGAGCGACAGCCATGACCTGGAGAAAGTACTGGAGGCTTTCGAAGATCAGTACGGGCATTTGCTTCCGCAGGTGAAATGGCTAAACATGGGTGGTGGCCACCTGATTACCCGTAAGGATTACGACGTGGAGCATTTCATTACACTTATGAAAGGCCTTCACACCAAATATCCTCATCTGGAAATCATCATCGAGCCTGGAAGTGCCTTCACATGGCAGACCGGAGATCTTGTTACGGAGGTCCTTGATGTTGTCGAAGACGCAGGCATCCGCACCGCGATCATTGATGCAAGTTTCGCCTGCCATATGCCCGACTGTCTGGAGATGCCCTACCAGCCAGCAGTCGCCGAGGCCCTCGGCACCCGCGACGAATTCGAGAAGATCGAGCAGCCTTCAGAAGAATCAAAGACGACCAGGGTGAAGGCTATCCCCTACCGTCTTGGCGGAAATTCCTGTCTGTCCGGAGATTATGTCGGTGATTGGATGTTCGCTGAACCACTTAAGCCTGGCGACCGCTTGACCCTGAAAGACATGAACCATTACACCACCGTCAAGACCAATATGTTCAACGGCATCCAGCACCCATCCATCTGGTTCCAGCCAATGGATGGCGATCCCGTCCTGCTCCGCGAGTTTACCTACGCCGATTACCGCGACCGCATGGACTGATGAATTAGATGCAACAATCCCGATTATGCAAAATTATTCAAGATAGATCGAGAAGAATCGCTATATTGATTAAGTAGGGTGTTCAGTTTGATGTTCCAACTTTTTAGCTCTGGTATCATCTGC
>ERZ827108.611-NODE-611-length-59205-cov-5.338208_pt1 | contig 59205 bp, 56 predicted proteins | sample MGYA00519921_ERZ827108 | MGnify/ENA primary metagenome ERZ827108 (study PRJEB31778, sample SAMEA3449258) | human gut metagenome | biome: human gut; feature: human-associated habitat; material: faeces | place: United Kingdom | collected 2010/2012 ...
CATATAGCAGGCTCTCCGTCAAGGTCGTCTTTCCAGCGTCTACATGGGCAAGAATCCCGATATTGATAATGTTCATGTCTATCCTCCATACAAGGCCCGAATGGGCGCAAAAATCCCCAGCGGCTAATACTTTTACCGCTGGGGATCATGACTTCGGACACACAGAAACATACACGACTTACATAAGCCGCGGTCCGTCACGATATTTACTAAAAAGGCAAAAGTATTCTTAAAATTGGGTACAAAAACCAAGCCCCTGCAAGGGGCAATCATTTTTGCGCCCATTATCAAATTTTATTTAAGAATACCTTGCCGCATATTTGATAGACTCCTCAAATCAGGATAATAGCAGTATATCATAGTACGCTCTAAAAAACAAGAAATCATTTTACCGATTCCACAAATAAAATCGGAGGGTATTCACTGGAATACCCTCCGGTTTTGGTGATTATCGTGCGTCTATCCGAATTTTTGACTTTGCGGCCCGTTTCCGTTCCTTTTCGGCATGTTCCTGCTGGTAAGCTGCCTCTAATATTCTGTCCACTTGTTCTGGGCCAAAGGCCCTTTTGACCCGCTCATAGTCAGCGGAGACTTGCCGCATGGCCTTGTTTTCCAACTTGACCTCCTGCAATCGATCAGACAGGCGGATGTTGCTCTCCCTCACCCGGCCATAGTCCCCTTGCAGACGCTCAAATTTCCCCCGCAGCTCCACATAGGCCAGATACAGGGAGCGCAGCACCTTGACGATTTGGGCCAGCAGGGGCTTTGCCTTTTTCTCTCGGTAGGCCCGGCCTGTTTCCAGCGTTCCCGGCTCCGGCAAAATCTCCTCCGGATTGGCGGAGAAATCCGCTGCCAACCGCTCCATATTTTTCACCGCCGGGGCAAGTTCTTTGAGCCGCCGTTCCTGGCTCTCCACCTGGTTTTCTTTCTCCGCCTTGACCGTCTCCAGAACGGCGATCTCCTTTGCCCGCTGCTCTTTCTTGTAGTCCAGCACAGACAAGTGCTTGTCGTGGGTGCCTTTGTCCTCCCACTCAATCCCGTGGCGCTCCATGACCAGGGAAAGCTGCTCCTTTTCCGAGCGCACCCACTGGCTCCACTCTGTGTCCCCTCTGGTGCCGCCCTGGAAACCCTGGGCCGCTAACGCCTGTTTCAAAGATACCCTCGTGTCCAGCCCTCGCTTGCTCCCGGTGGTGAATGGTACAAAGTCAATGTGCAGATGGGGCGTAGCCTCGTCCATGTGGAGGTGGGCAGAGAACACCCGGAGTTGGGGGTTGCGCTCTTGAAAGCCCTTCATGTACTCGTCCAAAACCGCTGCCGCAAGCTGTCCCTCCTCGCTGTCGGCGCTCATATCATCTCGATTGCCCACTTGCAGGATGATTTCATGGAACGGCTTTTCCTGCTTGCCGGAGCGGATCTTCTCATAGTAATCCTCTATCCTTCTGTCGGCCCTGGTTTGTTTAGCGTTGTACCGTTCCAGAGCCTCGTCAAAGAGTTCATGGTACACCGCCTTGATATTCTCCTGGCAGTAGGTTATATTCAAGTGGGAGCGTTCCGGGTCAGTGTTCTTGGCGTGGAATTTTCTACTGTTATGGTTCACCGATCCTTGGCCCACCATGGCGCTGATTGTCCTTTTCAAATCAATCCCTCCTCCCTTTTCCGCCGCGCAAGCGGCGAGCCTTTGTTACTTTCTGCGAAAGTAACGCAAAAGCACTTTTGACAGCCTGACGGCCATCAAAAGCGCATTTGCGCCCTACGGGGTGGTGTGGGGGCTTTGCCCCCGGCAACTGCGGTTGCCTCCCCCAGCAGGGCCGCCCTTTGAAAAGGGCACCCTGCACCCCGCCTAAACTTTGTCACTCGCCGTTGGGCAGGGTGGAAAGGCCAGGGGCCTTTCCACCGCCCGGCAAGTGTTTTCCGTGGGCCGAAAGTCAAGGGGTACGGGTTGTATTGACTTGCGGCAATCTCCACCCGCAGGTATGCCCCCCTTGACTTTCGCCCCCGCTCCCCGTGACAGCCGTGACGACCGTGACGATGTTTTACACACCGCCTCCGCACTCCGAAAAGCTGTCACAGCTGTCACGGTCGTCACGCCTGGGGTTCCTCCAACGTGAGCTTGATACTCCGCCCGGCATGGGTTCGGGCGCTTTCATAGTGGATGTGGTACTCATAGGACAGCCGCCACGCCCGGACATTCAGCCGCATAGCCAGGGCATTGGGTTTCATATCCAGCCCCAGGGCGGCGACAAGTTCCGTGGCCGTCCCTCTCCACTCTGGCCGTTCCGCCGTTACCAGGGCGGCAACAGCCTCCAACACCGGGTCAGGCGGCTCCTGCCGCAGCTCCGTTTCCCGCCGCTCCAGCTCCCACACAAGCCGTTCCTCGTCCCGCTTGAGGTAGAGGCGCTGGTCTTGCTGATCCCGCCCAGAAATGTCCAGGGTGGCGGCGTTGTCTGCCCGCCGCTCCTTTTGGAGCAGAAAGGCCCCGTCTGCCGCACCCAATAAGCCGTTGGTGCCGGAGATCATATCAAACTTATCATCGGCCTGCTGCTTGCGGGTGTGATGTACAACCAGGAGGCAAACCCCGCTTATATCGGCAAACCGTTTCAGTTTGGTGATTACCTCATAGTCGTTGGCATAGCTGTACTTCTCTGCCCCGGCCTCCCGGATTTTTTGCAGGGTGTCGATGATAATAAGCCGGGTGTCCGTGTGTTCCCGGACAAAGCCCTTTAGCTGCTCCTCCAGGCCACCGCCGAGCTGCTTAGCTCCGATGGCAAAGAACAGGTTTCCGGTACTCTCTACTCCAAACATCCGGTACAACCGCTCCTGTAAGCGACGGTGGTTGTCCTCCAGGGCCAGATAGAGGACTGTCCCCTGGCGCACCTCATACCCCCACAGGGAAAGGCCCATACTCACATGATAGGCAAGCTGGGCCATGAGAAAGGACTTGCCCACCTTGGGAGCGCCCACAAAGAGATATGTCCCCGCATAGAGCAGACCGTCTACCACAGGAGGTCTGCCGGGGTACACCTGTTCGTAGAGGTCATTCATAGACACGGTAGGCAGATAGGCCGGGTCATTGACCCGGCTTATCTGCCGCAGGATTTCCTCCAAATCTCTTTCCGGGGGCTTGTGTTCTGTCACGCCCTCTGCTATACTTTGGTTAGGTTTTTGTGAGAGCGACTGTCCCCCGTCTGCGCCAACAGGCGGATATGGGGCAGTCGTTTTCTCTTGCAATCTATCCATCTATCAATCCTCCCTCATGCCGTCCATGATGGCGGCGATCAGCCGGATGGTGTCCAGCAACTCCCCATCCACGCCATTCCCGGCCTCGATACGCTCCAGTTCTTCCAGAACGGCGGCCAGCTCGTTCCGCAGGGCCTTATACACCCTGGGGTTGCCCTGTACCACCACATCCCGGCACAGCAGCCGTCGGGTGATGTAGTCCTGTTTGGTAAGGCCGGAGAGCCGCACAGCGGTTTCAATTTCCCTGTCCTCATCCGGGGACACCCGGAAAGCCACAGTTTTGTTTCTCCAGCGGTTGTGTCGGTCAAGATTTTTCACTGACATGATTTAGGCCCCCTTTCGCTCCATGTCCAGTTTGTCCGCCATCTCCGCCTGCCGGGTGGGGAACAGGTGGGCGTAGCGGTAGGTAATATCAATGCTTTCATGTCCCACCCGGTCAGCGATTGCCAGGGCGGTGAAGCCCATGTCAATCAGCAGGGAAATGTGGCTGTGTCGGAGGTCGTGAATCCTGATCCGCTTGACCCCCGCCTCTTTCGCTCCCCTGTCCATCTCCCGGTGAAGGTAGGATTTCGTCACGGGGAAAATGCGGTCTGTCGGCTTTGCGGCATACAGGCTCTTGATGTAGTCCTCCATTTCTTCACAGAGGAAAGCGGGCATTTGAATGACCCTGTTGCTCTTGGCGGTCTTGGGGTCGGTGACTACATCCTGGCCCTTGATACGCTGATAGGATTTTGAGATGGAAACCGTCTGCTTCTCAAAGTCGAAGTCCCCAGGGGTGAGGGCCAGCAATTCCCCCTCCCGGATACCGCACCAGTAGAGCATTTCAAAGGTATAGTAGGAGAGGGGCTTGTCCATCATAGCGTCAGCAAATTTCAGATACTCCGCTTTCGTCCAGAACAGCATTTCCCGGCCCTTGGCCTTGCCCATGTTGCCCACCTGGGCGGCGGGGTTGGCTTTCAGCTTGTAGTGCTTCACCGCATGATTGAAAACGGCGCTCAACTGATTGTGCAGCGTTTTCAAGTAAACGGGGGAGTAGGGCTTGCCGTTCTTGTCCCGGTAGTTGAGCATTTCGCTTTGCCACGCCATGACCTCTTTAGAACTAATCTCGCTCATTTTCCGCTTGCCGAAGTATGGCACCAGCTTCTTGTAGAGGATATGCTCTTTCGTCCCCCAGGTGTTCTCCTTGATACGGCCTTTCATGTCCGTAGCGTAGAGCGCCACGAAACTCTCAAAGGTCATATCCAGGTCAGCGGTCTGCTGTTGCAGGAACGTCCGTTCCCACTCCAGCGCCTCCCGCTTGGTCTTGAAACCCCGTTTCATCTTCTTTTCCTTTTTCCCTGTCCAGTTCTCAAAGTAAAAGGACGCATACCATGTGCCTTTGGCCTTGTCTTTGTATGCTGGCATTTTGTTCCCTCCTTACTGATTTTCCCGCAGTCCATAGAACTTTTCCTCAAAGTAATTCCTGCTCACCCGTCCGGGGATGGTGAGGAAACCCTTCTGCTTCAGTTCCTCGTTCATCTCCCGCACCAGCTTGTAGGCGTAGGGTTTGGAGATACCCAGCACCCCGGCCACTTCCTCGGCCCGTACAAACAGTTCCTTGCTCATGTTTTCACCTCCTCGCTTCTTATTCGCAAAATTGTTAATGCCAACGTCCTTATTATACATTCGCATGGTTGTTAATGTCAAGAGGAAATTTCGCAATTTTGTTAATTTTTCTCTTGCGTATTTCGCTTATTTGCGCTATACTATGTTCAAAGGCGGTGGAACATATGACAGTAGGAGAAAAAATCAAGAAAATCCGAACTTTTCGAGGCATGACGCAAAAGGAATTGGGGCTGGCTGTCGGTTTTGAGGAAAAGGGAGCGGACAACCGTATTGCCCAGTACGAAACGAATTACCGTGTTCCGAAAAGGGAACTGCTGGACAAGATTGCCCAGGCGCTTCGGGTAGACTTCCAGAACTTCTACACGCTCCGTCCTGGCTGCGCCGAGGACTTCATGCGGACATTCTTCTGGCTGGACGAGGACAGCCCCGGCTCCATCCGCTTGTTTCAGCTTGTCCGCAATCCCGGCAAGACGGGGGCCTCCGATGATACCGCCGTCCGCTACAATGACACGGACGACTGGCCCGCTCAACCTCCCGTGGGCATATACTTCAACTATGGGCTGGTAGATGAGTTCATGCGGGAATGGCTCTTGCGTCAGCAGGAACTTCACGCCGGGGAAATTACCAGGGAGGAATACTTTGAATGGAAAATCAACTGGCCGTGTACCTGTGACGACAGCAAACGGTTTGACTACTATGTTCCTTGGAGAAAAGAAAAATAGGACAAGCAAAGCCGCCCTGCTGAATTTGTCGTTCAGCAGGGCGGCTTGCTTGCCCTTTGCAATCATTCTCTTGTGTACCGGGTTGACACGAATAGTATCAATCCAGTATCACAAGGCAGATTGACAGGTCAAAAACCCTGTATTCATGCGGGTTTGAGCCGTTTTGACGGTCATTCCCACTCGCTCCTGGAAACCGTAAGCTAAACGATTTTGTATAGGTCATTTTGCTCAGATTATCCAGATTATTCGCATTACCTATAAATCTTGGAGTATCAAGATTTTTGTTGTCACCGTGTTGTCATCAACTTGCGAGCAAGAGATCCTTAATCTTCCGAATGATCGAATTGCGGATTTGAATCAGTGCTGAGGTGTTCTCACTTAATTCAGTGTAAAACTCCGCCTTCTCAGTATCTCCATTAACTGTTCCATCAAATAAGCCGTCCATAATACGAGATGAAAGGCGTTCTGCCACTGCAGCTTCATATGCACTGGTACTGCTGTTCTGCACGTTAGACTGCAGATCTTTATCACTGCTAAGGTCAGTTATAATATCGCCTATCTCCTCATCGGCGTGGGCATAGCGAAGATTAAACTTTTCGATGATCTCATCAATTACAGACATAGTCCTATCTGCAGCAGCAACATCTGTTGAAATGCCGTCAAATGCCTGATCTTCCGCAGATAGAATAATCGTGAATTCCTCCTTGGACAGCTTTGTCGAGTACTCGACCAGTTCAACGAGCTCTGAGGCGTCAATATCCGGCGTAACCTCTCTCTCATAGAGTACGTTGTAAAGGACACTAAAGACAACAGCCAACTGCTCCATATCTGGATTCCATACATTGTACACAGCGGAGATATAGTAGAACAGTTTTCCAAATTTCTTCAGTTCAAGAGCAAAAGCTTTCCGGCGATCAGGCTCCAGAGCACGGTAATTGCGAGAAATACTGGCAAGCAACGATGTCAATTCGCCACTACTTTCTTCATTGGCAGAAATCAAACTGTATATCTTCTGCGCATCCAGTAGAGTGACAACGCAGTAATCCAAAATGTGGTCCCGTTTCGCAAATAGGATGTTTGGATCAGTCTCATTCTCGGTGGGCAGATACAGTTCGCCGCCGTAATACTGTGTAAAGAACGCCTGAATCATATCCGGATCGTTGACAAAATCCATTACAAAGGTGCGCTTATTGTGAGCTGTACGATTCAAACGGGAGATCGTCTGCACAGCCTTGACGCTGCTGTTCAGCTTTTTGTCAATATACATGACGCAAAGAGCATCTTCATCAAAACCCGTTTGCAGCTTGTCGGCGACGATTATAATCCGGCAGTCGTCGTTTTTGTGGATAATCGATTTGATATCATAGGGAACACCGTGTTCAAGATAATCCTTGTTCATCTGTTCTTCGGTGAACTTTAACCCGTCAAGCTCGATTGTGCCGGTAAAGGCGACGCAAGAGCGGAACCCGCAGCCATGCTTTTTCAGATATTCATCTATAGCCAGCTTATAGCACACGGCATGTTTGCGGGAAGGCGTAATGATCATGGCTTTCGCTCTGCCTTCAAGCCAGGTTTGGCGTCGCTCGATGAAATCGCTCAACATGATCTCCGTTTTCGTTTGGATTACTTCATCGGAGGTCGTCACATAGTTTAGGATCGCAGCCTGCGCTTTTGCGCTGTCGTATTCGGTATCATCTTCCTTCTTTTTCTCAATGCGATAAAAGTCCTGATAGGAGGTATAGCAAAGCAGCGGATTGAGGATAAACCGCTCCTCAATCGCCTGCTTCATCGAATACTTATCAAAGTATGTCTTGCCGATCTCAGTACGGGTACCGAAGAGCTCCATCGTCTCCTTCTTCGGCGTTGCGGTGAAAGCAAAATAGCTGACGTTTCTGGTGCTGCGGATAGCGACTCCATCCCGAATCAGTTGATTCTGCCCATCCTCCAGATCGTCATAAATATCGTCCAGTTCGACGGACTCTTTCAGTGATTTGCCTGTCAGTGTCTCGGAAGCCTTGGACATGGACTTTCCGGCGGTGGATGAATGTGCCTCGTCGATGATAATGGCATAATTACGTTCTTCGTTCCGCTTGATCTCATTGAGGATGGGGCGGAATTTCTGCAGCGTCGTGACGATGATATACCCGCCATCGTTCAGCTTTTTCAGCAGATCCTTAGAGGTTGTGTCAATATGCTGCGCCACGCCTTTTTTCCCATCGACGTTCATCAGTTCAGCACCCAACTGCCCGTCAATAACCGTACGGTCACTGATGACGATGACCGTATTGATAGCCGGATTGTTGATCAGGCGCTTCGCCAGCCAGGCGATGGTCTTCGTCTTGCCGCTGCCAGCGCTGTGCCAAATCAGATAGCGTCCGCCAATACCGTTCTCCTTAACATCTTTCTCACAGCGCAAAACAGCCCGAAGCTGGTGCCAGCGCGGGAAAATCATTGCGCCCTCATCGTCAATGAACATGAACTCCCGGATGATTCGAAGCAGCATATCCCGTTGAAGAATATCCTCCCAGACATAGCAGGTGCTATGCTTGCCAGGAACAACCGGATTGCCTGCGCCTTCGTCTTCAGAGCCCCGGTTGAATGGCAGAAACTTTGTTTCCTTTCGATCTAGGCGTGTGGTCAAAAAGGCGGCAAATTCATCCAGCGTGAAGTAGATCAGTGTACGGCGGTTGAAGGAGAAGATCAGTTCATCCGGATTGCGCGTCGTCTGGAACTGCTTTGTGCCCTCAAAGACCGCCCTTTGCCCGGCTGTCTGCTTTTTCAGCTCGATCATCACAAGGGGAATGCCGTTCAAAAAAAGTGCAAGGTCTACCCGATAGGGCTCAGGCTTATCCTCAAAGCTAAACTCCTTTCGGATAGAAAACACGTTTTTCTCATAAAGCTCAAGCCCTTCGGACATGGCATTCAGCCCTGACTTGAAAAAGGCAAGGCTGAACTTGGTGCCGCTGGCGTAATCCTCTACCCATTCGTTCAGAGAGGTCAGCAGTCCACGGTTTTCAATTTTCTGGCACAGCAGCTCCACATACCGCTCCTGATAGCGGGAACCGTAGGTTGCTTTAAACTTGGCAAGCTCGTCCTTTTGGGTGGCTTCCAGGAAGGTGAACAGCTTGCCGACGTCCAAGGCGTGCTTATAATCATAGTCTGCCTTCTGCCCGGCCACATAACCGTGGGCAAGAAGGTAGTCATAAATCTCATCCCGGAATGGGTTTTCCCGTAAATCTTTTTCTGCCATGATGATGCCTCCTTTATCCGCCGAGGTCTGGCACCCTCAGCGGTGAAGGTTGATTTTACTTGGGATAGCTATTGCGGATATCTATAGCCTCTTCAATCCAATCTGCTATGTTTTCTTTAATGTGGTCGTACACATAAGTGCTCGTAGAAAATGGTGTATCGTGTGCCTTAACTACTTTCGCAAGGTTTTTCTCATTCTTATCTGCCGGGTCATGGTGGTGAACAATGTAATTGAAAGTGGTATCAATGCAGAAATCCTCAAATGGATTCTTTCCTTTTTGGGCCTGTTTTCCGTCTTTATCCTTTAGCCCATGTATATAGATGCCGACAATGCCTTTCCCGGATTTCCATGCCTGTTCAATTTCATAGTTAATCCACTTTCTTCCTGACGTGTGCTCACCAATCAAGACGACAACGCAGGAACGCATTTTCATTTGATCTTTTATCCAATTTTCTATAGATGAATCCGATTTGCTCCGAACAGCCTCCCAGTCATTATCAGAAAAAGTCGAATCATCAGAAACCCTCCCCATATTTCTGACCTGGCCAGCGCGCCAAGCATCATATAAGTAACGAAAGCTAAAAAACACTTGCCTTTTTGCCATTATAGTACTCCTTTCAACTTAAGAATATAGACAGCAACAAGGATTCCAATCATGGCTGGGTAGAACAGCCATATACTCGGAGACTTGACACAATCCCATACCCGTGATTTGGCTGATTTATTATCCCGTGTAAGCTCCATCGAGAAATCAACCGGATGTTCGTCTTTTCGAACCTGGTCAAACAAAAACCGATATTTCTTCTCCAGTTTCAAGTAATAAATATCGAGCAAGGCAAACAGCAGCACTGGAACAAAGGAGAGTGCTAGAACAGTCGGGTGAACATCGCAATATGTAAGTGCTGCAATGCCGGATACGATTGTAGCTGCAAAGCCCTTGAATATGGCAGAAGCTGTAGACATTCTGCTTATGGGCTCTTGGATCATCTGTAAATACTCCGCTTTTCCTTCTGTCATCTCTTCTCCTTCAACTTTATCCATTCCCCGCTGCGAGGGAACTCTTTTACTGTCCAATCTCCTTCAACCTGCCCCAACGAGAACTTGTGAGCACGGTTCTTTTCATCGTAATATCTCAGCACAATCTCATCAAAAGGCGGAACATCTGAACTTGCTTTGAGCAAAAAATGGCAATCCATCTTTTTAATTTCAGCGCCGCCGAGTGAAAGAGAATAACTCCCATCATTTGCATATAAATAGGGGCCCTGACCTTTGATATCAGTCCTGTTGCTCTGAATCAGCGTTGCCAACTCTTTACCCTTGGCAACAAGCAGCAGGTTGATGTCTCTTAGAATTCGAGTGCTATTTGATAGATTTTGTATCTCTATCCAAAGCGGAACATTCAGAAATATACCGTCTGCATTCCTGTGAAAGCCCCATGTATGAGTGCCGGTTAGACGATCATACACAGCTTTGGCATAAATCTCTATTTTTCCGGCTCTATCGAGCAAACGCTGTACGATAATTATTCCTATGCTGGAAACAAAGCCTATTGCTGCACCGACAATTGTTGAGAGCCAGTCCATCTTACACCTCTATTTTCCCAGTAACCGCCTCATAGATCAGGCTCCGGCGATACTCTTTGAGCTTCTGGACGGTTAAATCTATCGAAATGATAACCGAATCAATCTCCCTGCATTGTACATCGAGATAATCTGCAATTTCAATTTGTTTATCAAATGGTGCAATAGGAACATTCAGATTTCCCAAGTCAGTTCGACTAATTCTCTGCATCGTTGTTCCGCTCGCAGCCATAAATGCAGATGCCGCATAACCGGGTGTATTCATACAGTACATTAAATACCGTTTATCCATATTGGAGTCCGGCCTAAGGATAACATTATCTACCGCAACTACATAATAGGGTTCTTCTGGAGGGATAATGCAACAGCGTCCGAGTGGAAGGTTCAATCTGCAAATCATCAAATCCCCAGGAAGTGCCTTCAAGTAGTTCAGCTTTCCAAAGGTTTCTTCGCTAATACGTCCAGATCCTTGCTCTTTGAAAGAGCCTTCCCCAACATTACCGGAAGTAAGGTATCTTACGCCTTGATCCGTTATTACATCGCTATTAATCCAGTCTCCATCTAAGAAAAGAGTATCTGCTTCTGTCGCCAAGTGTTTAACACGCCTTGTGCTCCACCCCTCTGGAATCTCACCGATCCATTCAACGCCGCTGCCTTTCATGGGGACGGTGGGATCAAGCCCCTTGGTGACCGCCTCATAGATGATGCTCTGCCGCCGCTCTTTCAACAGTGAGTTGGTCTTTTCTTTCGTAGCGATCAGCGCATCAATCTCGGCACATTTGGCGTCGAGGAATGATGTGATTCGCTTCTGCGTCTCATAATCCGGATATGGCAGTTTGAAGTTTGCAAATGCGTCTGCCGAGATCTCTTTAAAAGTTGTTCCCGAGGCAAACAGATCAAACTGTTCGCCATAAATGCTCATGACATAATAATAGTATTTCGCATCAACCGAATCTTTTGGAACGCAGGATAAACACCCTTGATTGGTGCAAAGAGGGTTGCTGTTAATTGCCACAAGCCCCACAGGCGCACGTTTGGAAAAAATGATGCTGCCTTTCGGGATAAGACTTGTTGCGCAGGAGTTCAAGCCATCCTGCGTAATGCTTTTATGACCGGCAGAGACATATACACCTTCGGTCGTATAGTCGGCAGGGGTGATCCAAGGAATATCGCCATCCCAAAAACTTGCCTCACCGCTTTTCGGCGTTGCTCCGGCAATTATGTCAAAGTTGGTCTTAATTCTGCGCAGCTCCCAGCCTTCTGGAATCTTGCCGATCCACTCGATTCCGCTGTCTTTCATCGTCCTCATTTCAGCACCGCCTTCAGGGTCTGCTGCAGCTCTTCTTCGTTGGCAATGATCTCCTTGAGAATCTCGCTGCTCTTGCGTGGCGGCGTGTACTTGTAGAAATACCGGGTAAACGGGATCTCATATCCGATCTTGTCCTTGCTGCGGTCGGGGAAGGCATCGGGCACATACGGCAGAACTTCAGCCTTGATATAGGCGTCCACATCCTGCTTGAGCGGGATGATCTCCGTATCACGCCGCTTGGAATCCACCTGCACCACACCGCGCTTAATGACTTTATTGCCCTTTTCGTCATACAGCGGGCACTCCATGGTCACTTTAGTATAACCGAAATCGTCAGCGTCAAAAATCTTGCTGATCTCCGAGGGCGCAAAAGCTGTGTACTCCGCCACGATCTTATGACGATTTGTATCGTCGATGAACTTGCGCTTGTTGCCGAGGGACTTCGGCGTCTGGGGCACATAGAGGGCGGTGGCGTCGATGAGCTGGATCTTGTGATTGCGCCGGGGATTGGGTTTCTTGGAGAGGATCCAGACATAGGTATAGATGCCGGTGTTGTAGAACATCTGATCAGGTAGCGCAATGATCGCCTCCAGCAGATGGTTTTCCAGCACATAGCGCCGAATCTCGCTCTCACCGCTTCCGGCATCACCGGAGAACAGCGGGGAACCGTTCAGGATAATAGCCACGCGGGCGTCGTCCTCGGCCTTAGACAGCAAGTTCTGCAGGAACAGAAGCTGCCCGTCGCTGACGCGGGGTGTCCCGGCTACAAAACGATTGTTAGGCTGCTTGAGCTCTTTTTCCACGGCGCTCTTTTCCGTCTTCCACTCCACGCCGAAGGGAGGATTGGTGATCAGCAGGTCGAACTTTTCCCCGGGGAACTGATCCTCTGTCAGGGTATTGCCCTCTCGGATATAGGAAGGATCGTCGCCCAGCATCAGCATCTCTGCCTGGCAGACCGCATAGGCCTCCGGGTTGTTGTCCTGCCCATATAGCCGGATATTCTCCGCGCGGATGTTGAAGCCCTCCTCCGGGTCGGTCAGCATACGCTTCGCCGTGGTCAGCATGCCGCCGGTGCCGCAACAGCCGTCGTAGATGCGAATGATCTTGCCTTCTTTTTTCAGGCTGTCCACGTTCTCGCTGAGCATCAGGTCGATGCAAAGCTCGATGACCTCACGGGGGGTGTAATGATCACCGGCCTCGGCATTGGCCTTGTAGGTGCGGATGATCTCTTCGAAGATATAACCCATGGCCATGGGGCTTGTGGTAGAGGGATGGAAGTCCACCTCCGAGAAGGCTTTCACAACCTCAAACAGAATGCCCTTCTTGATCATGAATTCCACTTCTTCACGGAATTTGAGGCTTTGCAGAATCCTTTGAATGCTGGGAGAATATGCCGCAATGAACTCCAGAAAATTAGAATTCAGATTGTCGCTATCGCCTACCAGCTGTTCCAGAGAGACGCACTTTGCGTTATAGAAAGGCACCCCGCAGGAACGCTTGACCATTTCCTCCAGCTTATCAGGTGTCATGCCCTTGACCTTGGAGGCGGCCTGCAGGATCTTTTCGATAGCGGCGTTCTTGTCAGCCAGGATGCAGTCAAAACGGCGGATAATCGCCATAGGGATGATGACGCTGCCGTATTTCTCCGGAGTGTAGGGCCCACGGGTTTTATTTGCAATACTTTTTACAAGGTTGACCTTGCTGTTTACGTCTGCTGTCAATGTGATGTTGTTCATATTGCTTCCTCACTATCGTAATCAAACAGTTCCAGCAGTTTGATGTTTTTGTAAATGTTGTCCCGCCCAATGCGGTCTTTGCTTAGCAGTCCCTGGTCAACAAATTGATCCAGGTACGCTGCTGCTGTCTGCCGGTGGATGCCCAGTTCTACAAGATCCGCAACCCGGACATAGACCTTCTTAAAAATAACGTTCACTGTGTTTTGCAGCGGTTCAAGCTGGCCCTTCAGTGTGGTGAGGTATTCTTTGCCGGAGTACTGTACGATCAGCGCCCGTATGCTCTCGACGATACTCAGGGTCTTCTCAGCGGTTTCCTTGAAAGACTGGAGCATGAACTCCGTGATCGGCTCGTATCTGCCGGTTTCTCTTGTCGTTTTCAGCAGCTCGTAATATCGGTTTTTGTTCTTGATGATATAGGAGCTGGCATACAGAATCGGGAAATCCAGGTACCCTTTGTGGCATAGGAACAAAACGTTCAGAATACGACCGGTTCTGCCGTTTCCGTCCCGGAAGGGGTGGATACTTTCAAACTGATAGTGCGCAAGCGTGATTTTGATCAGCGGATGGAGATCATAGGTGTCATCGTCGTAGACAAAGTCCAACATATCAATCAGCAATCTATGAAGGAGATCTGCCCCGTGGGGCGGCGTATAGATAATCTCAAGCTCACCATCTGACCTGCGGTTCGCAATCCTGGTTAAGTCAGAAAAATTAGGAAGATTTGTACGGATGCCGGGTTGTTTCTGGTTGACTGGCCCATTGATTGCTTCAATATCGCTTGTTGAGATCAAGCCTTTATCCAGCATACGAGTATAGCCGGCAAACAAAGCATCCTTATAGCGGCTGACTTCTTTTGCCTCCGCCGTGAAGTCTTCAAAGACAACGCCCCGATACAGATCATCATTTGTTGTTACGATGTTTTCGATATTACTGCTAGCCCGTGCTTCTTGGAGCGCAAGCGTATCCAAAAGGATATTAGGATCAGGCAGTGTTTTGACAGCGTAATTCAAAATCTCGACTGCAACCCGAGTATCCTCTGCAAGTTTTCCAAGGCCGGTGGAGGAGTCGATTTCGAGTGTAGAGATCAGTGGTAATTCGTTATAAGGTTGTTTCGGATCAAACATGATTCGACCTCCTGAATTTAGACGGGCAGGCACCTGCCTGCCCGCCACTGGTGATTACCGTCCGTATGTACGGGTGTTCTTATGGCAGGCAATACACAGAATCTCGCAGTTAGATAGTGTGTCACTCCCGCCTGAAGCCACCGCAATCTTGTGGTGTGCTTCCCAACCGCCTGACGCATAGTCGTTACCGCGTGCATACCAGTTCAAAGCTTTGTTGCAACGGCGGGAACCGTGCCCGCAGGTGGTGCGGCAACATTCACATCTGCCACCGGAACGCTGCCAGGCTGCAGCTATTACACTGTTTGAAAACGCCATGTTTTTGCGCGTCCTTTCTCCAGTGGAAATTGACAAAGCGCAATAGAAATGCTATGATAAAGATGCTTGTAAGAGCGCTGGGTAAACCACTGGTTTTACCCTATGCCGCCGCCAGTGCCAGCTGGCGGCGGCTTTTGTCTACGGTTATTATTTTACCATACGGAGTCTTTGCGCGCAATAGCAACATATGTCGAAGTTTATTTATTATTTCGACATGTGTGTTTTATTCAAAGAAAACTCGGCTAGAGATATCAGCGCCGGGGATTGATCCCCGGCGCCGTAACCTTATGCGTAGATCAGATTGTTGTTGACCACCTCTACAGCCCGATCCCGGATATTATTCATCCGCTGCACCCAGAGCATTTGATTCTGGGCCTTGAGTTGTTCTGTGACGTTCTCCCGAGCTGCCATTTGCTTTACCAGCTCAAGAAACATGTTTTCCGCCTGCTCGTTTAGATCGGCCAGATAACCGTTCAGCTTGCCGGTGATCTGCAGCTCTGTGTACAGCGCCTTGCGGTGCTGCCGGAGATACCGCAGATGCCGCTGGCCCCATACGCCGATGGGACGACGTTCTTCGGGTGGCACGGTCAGGCACGGGAGATAATAATCCCCGTGCAGCTTGTACCACAGCCCATTCTTTTCGTCATAGATCTGTTTTTCCATTGTTTGACCCTACCTTTCATAATCATAGCTTCTTTGGCGTTGCCGCCGTTTTGCCTGTTGTTCTTCTCTGGCCCGTGCCACCAGATTATCGACCTGATTGCTCCCGAACACCTTCCGAAGAAGAGCATAATCCTTGTTCTGCTCCCGCAGGGCGGTGTTTTCCTCTTTGAACCGGTTGTTACTTGCTATCAGATGTTCGTTTTCCTTATACAGTCTCCCATTTCTTTCGTTGATCCGGTGGTAGCTATCCCAAATCTTTGCGCACTGTACAATGAGGCTTTTTATCATCTCTCTTAGCTTTTTGATCAGCGGCTCGGCATATTTGGCCTTATAGCTCTTGGCCGTCATAAATGCCTGCGGCTCCGGGAGCTGATACTCCGGATCGGAGGCGAGCTTTTGCTCCATTTCGTAATAGTCATGCTCACCATCCTTCAAATTGTTGATCCGCTTGGCAAGAGTTTTGAACTCCTCTGAACTGTCGGCCAGCTTTTCTTCCACGGCAGCGAGCTCCTTTGTACGCTCCTGCTTCTTGTAGTCGATTACGCTCAAATGCTCTTCATGGGTGCCTTTCTGCTCCCATTCAAAGCCGTGCCGGAACATGGCAATGGCGAGCTCCTTCTTTTCGGAAAGTACCCATTGATTCCATTCTGTTGCTCCACGGGTGCCGCCACGGAAGCCCTGTGCAGCAAGAGCCTGTTTCAGCGATACTCTTGTATCAAGTCCCCGCTTGCTCCCGGTGGTGAAGGGAACGAAATCAATATGGATATGAGGCGTGGCCTCGTCCATGTGAAGGTGGGCGGAGAAGACGTAGAGATTAGGGTTTCGTTCCCGGAAGCCCTGGTAGTATTCATCCAGCGCCGCCTTGGCCTGCTCTCCAATCTCCGTTCCAGATCCCGTATCATCCCGGTTGCCGATCTGGATAATCAATTCATGGAAGGGCTTTTCCTGCTTACCAGTCCGAATCTTTTCATAATAATTCTCGATCTGTCTGTCAGAGCGTGTCTGCTTGGAGTTATACCGTTCCAGGGCTTCATCGAAGAGCTTGTGGTACACCTTCTTGATCGGCTCGTTGCAGTATTCTACATTGAGATGGGTACGCTCCGGGTCCACGTTCGCTGCCTTGAATTTCCGGCTGTTGTGATTGACGGAGCCTTTCCCGACCTCAGCACTGATCGTTCTTTTCATTTCAAATCACATCCTTTCCTTACGCTGCGCCAGCAGCGGCCTTTGTTACTTTCTGCGAAAGTAACGCAAAAGCACTTTTGACAGCAGAGCCATCAAAAGATGCTGTTGCGCTCTCCGAGGGGGATGCCGGAAGCATCTTCCCGCCGCTGCGGTCAGATACTCCCGGAGGGGCGCTGCCCCTGCTATCTGCGGATAGCTCCCCGGCAGGGAGCGCCCTTCGAAAAGGGCTCCCTTGCATCCCCGCCGAAACTTGCGGTGACGGTTGTGACGATAGTGACGGTTATTTTGCGCACTCAATAATACCGTCACATCCGTCACCATCGTCACATGTTCCCAGCATCCGTTTCAGCCTAATCCTTGATCCATCCCTCGTATGCCGGGAACTGTATTCAATGCCGTACTGGTCGTGAAGCGTCCGAGCATTGACATTGAGCTTGCGGGTAAGAATGTTCGGGCCAATGTCCAGCCCCAGCTTTTCTACAAGCTCGCTGGCGCTGCCCTTCCATTCCGGCAGATCTGCGCTCATAAGCTGCCCGACCTGCTCTACCAGGGGATCGACCTCGCTTTTCCATAGCTCGCATTCCACGTGGTCCAGATCCCAGCAGAGCTTTTCTTCATTCCGAAGAAGGTATAGCCGCTGGTCCTGCTGATCTCTGCCGGAGACCTCCAGGGTGGCGGCGTTGGACGTGCGCTTTTCCTTTTGGAGGAGGAAAGCGCCGTCCGCCGCACCCATCAGACCGTTCGTGCCGGAAATCATATCAAAGGCATCGTCTGCCTTTTGCTTCCGGGTGTGATGCACCACCATGAGACAGATCCCATAGGCGTCTGCAAAGGTCTTGAGCCGGGTAATGATCTGATAGTCATTGGCATAACTGTAATTGTCCCCGCCGACTTCCCGAACCTTCTGGAACGTGTCTATGATAATCAGGGAGGTGTCCGGGTGCTCCCGGAGAAACCGGGTGAGCTGTTCGTCCAGGCCATTGCCAAGTTGCTTGGCTGAAACGGAGAAGAACAGGTTTTCGTTCTCCGCTGTGCCGAACATCCGGTACAAGCGTTCCTGCAGGCGTCCGAAGTCATCCTCCAGGGCAAGATAGAGGACGGTGCCCTGTCGCACAGGGAAGCCCCAGAGAGGCGTTCCCGTGCTGACATGGTAAGCAATCTGCGCCATGAGAAAGCTCTTGCCCAGCTTCGGCGCTCCGACGAACAGATAGGTTCCCCGGTAGAGCAGGCCGTCCACAATGGGCGGCTTGCTCTGATAAACGCTGTCGAACAGCTCTGTCATAGACACTGTTTTGAGGTATGACGGGTCATATAATTGTTGTAATTCCCGCTGCATTTCCTCAAAACTCTTGATTTCTGCGTCTTCATTGGTTATACTATCGTCAGTACATTTTGTGAGTGATCGCCCGTCATCTGCGCCAACAGATGTGTTCAGGGCGGTCATTCTCGTTTCATCCGTCATTCCGATCCCTCCTTCATTCCGTAGAGGGTCAGGGTAATCAGCTCGATGTTGTCCAGCAGCTCGTCCCGAAGCTCTCCGGCGGCCTCGATGCGTTTGAGTTCATCCAGAACGGCGGCAAGCTGGTTCCGCAGCGCCTTGTATACTCTCGGATTGCCCTGGACCACGATATCCCGGTTCAGGCACTTCCGATAACAGTATTCCTGCTTCGGCAAGCCAGAGAGTGCCACGGCGGCGTTGATTTGCTCGTTTTCTTCGGGCGATACCCGGAACCCCACTGTGATGTTCCTCCAACGGTTGTGCTCGTCTCTGTTTTTTGCTGACATTTTACAAATCCACCTTTCTGAAATCATTTAGCTTGCTCGCCATATCCGTCTGTGTGGACGGGAACAGGTGAGCGTAGTTATACGTGATATTGATGCTTTCGTGGCCGACCCGGTCCGCAATCGCTACAGCCGAATATCCCATGTCGATCAATAGGGAAATGTGGCTGTGCCGGAGGTCATGAATTCTGATCCGCTTGACTCCTGCGGCGACTGCGCCACGATCCATTTCATGGTGAAGATAGCTCTTTGAAACTTCAAAGATACGGTCGTTATCTCCAATCCCATAGAGCTGCTTCATATAATCCTGCATCTCGTCCACCAGAAAGTCCGGCATCACGATATCCCGGACGCTCTTTGGCGTCTTAGGATCGGTGATGACGTCTCTGCCGTCAATCCGCTGATAGGACTTCGTGATCGAAACGGTTTTGCGCTCAAAGTTGAAGTCTGCGGGAGTAAGCGCCAAGAGCTCGCCCTCCCGAATGCCGCACCAGTAGAGCATTTCAAAGGCATAAAAGGAAACGGGCTTGTCCATGATCGCAAAGGAAAACTTCTGATATTCCTCCTGGGTCCAGAAGAGCATTTCCCGGCTTCTGGCCTTACCCATGTTGCCGACCTTTGCCGCCGGATTCTCATGCAGCCCGTAATACTTCACAGCATGGTTGAAAACTGCGCTGAGCTGATTGTGAAGCGTTTTCAGATAGACCGGTGAATACGGCTTGCTGTTCTTGTCTTTACCGTTCAGCATTTCGTTCTGCCAAGCGATGATATCTTTGGGCTGAATTTCATTGATCTTTCGCTTCCCGAAATACGGGAGAATCTTCGTGCGGAGAATATGATCCTTGGTATGCCAGGTGTTTTCCTTGATCCGACTCTTCATATCTGCCGTATAGGTCTCTACGAAGCTGGCAAAGGTCATATCCAGATCCGCTTTCGTCTTATTGAGCTGTTCACGCTCCCAGGCCAAGGCTTCCCGTTTCGTCAGAAAGCCACGCTTTGTCGTCTGCTTTCGTTCTCCCTGCCAGTCGGTATAACGATAGTAGACCTTCCATGTGTTTGTCTTCGGTTCCTTGTAGACAGCCATTCAAATCACTTCCTTTCTCTGTTTTCGGCTGTGCCATAGCAGGTCTTTTCCATAAAGTACTGTTTGTTGACCCGTCCGGCAATGGTTAAGAATCCTTTTTCCTTAAGCTCTGCGTTGAGCTTCTGAACGATCTTGTAAGCGTAGGACTTGGAGATTCCAAGCGTTTCCGCCACTTCGTCCACCTTCATAAAAGTGTTGCTCGCCATGTTTTACCTCCTTCCGTTCCGTTCTATATTCAGTTGTTTTCTTTAGTGTCGGAATACTTTCTTGCCGCCTTCCGATTTGCCCGGGCGGATGTGCCATTACCGTGACACACGACGGTTGAAGCTTAAACGATATTGTTTAGTTCCTGCTCATTATACTAAACGTATCTGTTAAAGTCAAGAGGTTTTCGAGAAAACCTTAAATATTTTTGTTTAAGATATTCTTGACATTCTTAAACGCTTCTGCTACAATAAACTCATGTACATATGCAGGAGGGTTTTCCTATGGCTATTGGCGAAAGAATACGCTTTATACGCAATCTGCGGGGCATGACGCAAAAATATCTCGGTACTTTGGTCGGTTTTCCAGAGAAGACCGCTGATATCCGCATGGCTCAATATGAGGCTGGCACACGCACCCCGAAGGAGGATCTGACCAAAGCCCTGGCTGCTGCGCTCGATGTTTCTCCGCTTGCTCTCAATGTTCCTGATATTGACAGTCATTTCGGCATCATGCACACGCTGTTCGCTCTTGAGGATCGTTATGGTCTCGTCGTCGAGATCAGGGACGGTGAGATCCTTTTCCGCATTGACCCTCGTAGGGGAAAAGAGGCAGCCCAGCTTTCTGAGCAGGTTTCCGCATGGGCAACCATTGCGGAGAAGTACCATGTCGGAGAGATCAGCAAGGATGAATACGACAAATGGCGCTATTATTACCCCGAGTACGATGACACACAGATCACTGCAAAAGTACCCTCGCAGGAGCTGAGCGATGCCATGGTTAAGGCGCTCAAGAAGAAACTGAAGGATTGACGTCTTAATCCACTTCCTTTCAAGACAAAAGAAAAAGAGCTAACTGATCCAACAAAAATCAGTTAGCTCTTTATTTATGAGTAATGCTTAAAGTGTTGTCAAAACGTTGTCACGAGGCTGTTTGAAGCCTCAAAAACCCAGTATTAATGCGGGTTTGCAGCGTTTTGTGGATTATTCCCACTCGATCGTTGCGGGGGGCTTGCCGGTGATATCATAGACCACGCGTCCGGCGCCGGAGACCTCGTTGACGATGCGGGCCGCCACATGGGAGAGGGTTTTATGGGGAATGGGGGCATACTCACAGGTCATGAAGTCGCTGGTACGCACGGCTCGCAGGGCAATGGTATAGTCAAAGGTGCGGAAGTCTCCCACCACGCCTACGGAGCGGGTATTGGTCAGAACCGCAAAATACTGGTCGGCTTTCACATGGCGGCGTTCCAGTTCCTGGCGGAAGATGGCATCTGCATTGCGGAGAATATCCAGCTTTTCCGGCGTGATCTCACCCATGACCCGTACGGCCAGACCGGGGCCGGGGAAGGGCTGCCGAGCCACGAACTTCTTGGGCAGGCCCAGCTGATAGCCCAGAGCCCGCACCTCATCTTTAAAGAGACTGCGCAGGGGTTCCACCACGCCTGCAAAATCCATGTTCTTGGGCAGGCCGCCTACGTTATGGTGGCTCTTGATGGTGGCCGCCTTGCTGCCGCCGGATTCGATCACATCGGGGTAGATGGTTCCCTGGGCCAGATACTTCACATGGGAAAGCTTCTTTGCCTCCGCTTCAAAGACCCGGATGAACTCTGCACCTATGATCTTGCGCTTCTGCTCGGGATCGGTGACGCCTTTCAGGGCCGTCAAAAAACGATCCTGAGCGTTGACGCGAATAAAGTCCAGATCCCGGTTCTTAAAGGCGGCTTCCACTTCGTCCCCTTCGTTTTTGCGCATGAGACCGTGATCCACAAAGATGCAGTGGAGCTGCCCCGGAATAGCCTTGGAAAGCAGCGCCGCACATACGGAGGAATCCACACCGCCGGAGAGCGCCAGCAACACATGGTCACTTCCTACCTGCTTCCGGGCAGCGACAATGAGCTCCTGTTCCAGACCCTCCAGAGTGTAGTCCCCTTTGGCGCCGCAGACATTGTACAGGAAGTTGCGCAGAATATCGGTGCCTTTAGGCGTGCTCTCTACCTCCGGGTGGAACTGGACGCCGTACAGCTTTTTCTCCCGGTTCTCCATGGCAGCGTTGGGGCAGGACGCCGTCCGTGCCACGGAAACAAAGCCCTCCGGCAGAACGGTGATCTGATCCGTATGGCTCATAAGCCCCTGCTGCTCTTTCTCCAGCCCGGCAAAGAGTAGAGAGGAGGCATCCACTTCCATGGCGGTTTTGCCATATTCGCTTACATCGCAGGGCTCCACCTTGCCGCCCATGGACCAGGCCAGCAGCTGGTCTCCATAGCAGATGCCTAACACGGGGATGCCCAGGGAAAAGATATCCTTGTGGCAGCGGGGGGATCCGTCTTTATATACGCTGTTGGGGCCGCCGGTGAGGATGATGCCGATGGGCGAAAGCTGCTTTACTTCCTCAGGAGAGATATCTCCGGCTTTTACCAGAGAGTATACATGGCACTCCCGCACCCGTCTGGCGATCAGCTCCTTATACTGCCCGCCGAAATCCAAAATCAAAACCGTCTGTGAAGCCATATGCTCCTCCTGTTCTATGCGCTGAAAATACAAACGTTCTTCTCTGAAAGAGATAAAACTACATTTATTATATTACAGGCAAACAACGCAGGTGGCAACCTGTTTTTTCTTTTCCCGGTCTGATTTTTATTCCGGCAGAAAAAGCATTCCCGGCGAGGAGGCATCGTTTGACCCGCCGCAAGTTGACAATATGCGCTGTACACAATACCCCTTACGGTATGGAGAGAATGTGTATGAAGCAGTGCATGGATGCGGAAAATCTGCATCGCAGATTAAAGAAGATTATCGGGCAGGTACAGGCCATCGACCGTATGGTGGATGAAGACGTGCCCTGCGAGGATGTGCTTGCGCAGATCAATGCGGCCAAATCCGCATTGAACGGATGCGGCAAAGTGGTGTTGAAAGGGGGCATATCAAGCATTGTGTGCGGGATGGCATAGAACACGGAGATGCGGACAGAACCATAGAAAGCTTTACAAAAGCCGTGGAGCGTTTTGCCAACATGCAGTAAACAGGGAGCCGGTGACAGACCGGCTCTTTTTTATGTATGCATGGGCGCTTCGGCCGGGTCCCGGAAACGAAAAATGCAGACGGTTCCCGTTTCCACCGTCTGCATAAAAAGCGTTTGCGGATCGATCTTTCAGTTGCGGATCTTGGAATGGATCTCCGGGCTGTCCAGCGTCAGGGGCAAAAACGTATACCCGTGTTCTTCCCCCCAGACCAGGATCCGTTCCACGGCGGCTACGCTGAATCCCCGGATATCGTGCTGCAGCACGATGGAAAAGCTGTCGGCATGGCTGCTGATGCCGCCGGTCACACTTTTATATACCGTATCGGTGGTGGCGCCTTCTCCGCAGTCTCCGCTGGATACGTTCCAGTCAAAATAGCGGAAGCCCATATTCTGCATGTGCTGCGCCAGCCGGGAAATGATCCCCCGGTTGAACATGCTGCATGTGTTGGAACTGCCCCCGGGGAAGCGGAACAGCCGGGTATAGCTGCCCGTCTGCTCATAGATCACCTGCTCCGTAGCCAGAAAATCCCGGAAAAATGCCTCCTCACTGGCATAGATATCCTTATAGACATGGGTGTAGCTGTGTACGCCGATGCTGTGCCCCTCTTCATAGGCCCGTTTGATGAATTCGGGAGAAGCTTTGTTCCCAACCACAAAAAAAGTAGCCTTTGCATCATGCTTTTTCAGCACATCCAGCAGGCGGCCCGTATTGCCGCAGGGGCCGTCGTCAAAGGTCAGATATACGGTCTTGGGGGCGGGCTCCACTATGTCCGGTACGGGGACGGCTTCAACGGTGACGGTGCGGGTCACGCTGGCTTCCCGGCCCTCTTCGTCCGCCACGGTGTAGGTGAGCGTATAGGTGCCCGGTACATAGGGGATCACTTCCCCCTCTACCCGGATATTTTCAGAAAGCGCATGGCCTGCTTCGTCTGCGGCCCGGCAGCCCGGATCTTCAAAGGTAAAGGACGCCGCCAGCGTCATCTCCGCCTCTCCCAGCAGCTCCAATACAGGCCCCGCACAGGGAGTGGCCGTAGGAACGGGAGTATCCGTGGGGGCGGGGGAAGGGGAAACCGTGGCTGTGGGGGCAGGGGCAGGCGTGGCTGTTGCCTCCGGGGTGGGCAAAGCCTGAGCTGCTCCGGTCTTTGCCTGACGGCAGCCGGTCAGCAGCAGCAAAAGCAGCCCTACGCCCCATAGCCGACAGGATCCGAATGATTTTTTCATTGTTTGCACCTTTCATTTTATATTTCGTATTATAGCACAGCCTGCCCCATGCGCAAGAAAATATCCCCGGCAAAAAACGACAAAAAACAATTCACCTGTTGTCAGAGAAAATGTATAGCAAAAAAGATCTCCGTGCAGAGATCTTTTTTAAGCGGTGCCATGTCTTCAGGCCAGATAGAAGCAGTTCCAGTATACCGGCCCCCACAGGTTCACCAGCACGCACAGCAGGATCAGAGCCGCTTTCCAGCTGGTCAATTCCCGGCGGGTAAGACCCATGGCCGCCAGCAGCAGGGTGTAGGGGAGGAAGTCCATGGCATAGCGCATGCCAAACTGGGCAAAGCCGTTGCCGTAGTTCATCAAAAACGGCAGGGCGCACAGCACCATAGCTCCCAGTATGAACCAGCAGAGCTTTTCTTTTTTAAAGTCGGCCCGAAGTGCAAAGTATAAAGCCGGGGAGGTGATACTCAGGCATACCCCCGCCATGGTGGGAATGATATAGGGGAACTCGGTGGAAAAGGCCGGGGGCAGCAGGAAGATGGAGTACAGATTGTAGGGGATGCTGCTCAAAGACAGGGGGCCGCCTACGGTTTTTTCACATTCCTTCAAAAAGGCCAGTTGCTCCGAAGCGGGAAGGGACTGCAGCTGATTATACAGATCCCGGTGCAGATCCTTCAGGTGGGTCAGGTTGTAGCCCTGATCCATGATGGTGCCGTAGCGGATATAGTCAAAGGCCATGTACATACCCCCGAATATGGCCGCGCCTGCGCAGAAAAGCAGCCGCAGCCGCAGCCAGCTCCGTTTTTCATGCCGGAGGAGGATATAGCCGAAAAAGAATACTGCCCCCGGCAGGTTGGCCATGCGGCAGGTGACGGAAAAGCCGTAGCACAGCCCCGCCAGGAATATATCCAGCCCAGGCCGTTTGCTTTTTCGGGTCAAAAAGACTATGGCCAGCAGTAAAAAGAACCAGCCGGATACATGACCTAAAAACCAGCTGTGGCCAATGGCGGCCAAAAAGCAGTGGGTGGTGCCGAAAACCGCCAGCACCGTGCACCAGAACCGTTCCCGTATCCCCCGGCCAATGCCCATCTGTCGGAATACACGGTAAAAGAGAGCGCAGTTGCCCGCCCCCAGCAGGATGGAAAGCCAGGAGATGTTAAACCCGTCCACGCCCCATATGGCCACAAAGGGGAGGCACAGCAGGCTGGGACCCGGGGCAAAGTGCATATAGGTATGCCCGCCGAAGGCTACGGATTCCAGATACTCGGGCATACCGTCCACATACAGGTGGCCGTGAAGCAAAGCTTCGGCCAGATAGCTGTAATTGTTGTAAAAAACGAATTTGTGATTGTTCAGCAGGAAAAAGAGTAAAAAGGCGCCCAGAAACAGCTGCAGCTCCATGCCGCCCCGGTCCAGAAATCCTCTTTCTTTTGCAGGCAGCAGGATCCCGCCCCGCCGCCAGAGTCTGTCCAGCAGAAATACGCCCAGCAGCAGAATGCTCAGGCTCAGCATTACGGTTCCGTACAGTTCCCCCGCCTCCATGGTTCGTTCCTCGTTTCCCTGTTTGTTCTTCCTTATTATGCCATAAAGTTGCGTTCAAATTGCGTCCAAAGAATGAATTTATGCACGCCTTTCTTTTCCTTTCCCGCAGGTGGAAAATGGAAAAAAACACCGCATGTCCACAATTTCTTATCAATTATGCCCTTTCCATGTCATAATCCCGGTGTAAGATAGCCACAATAAAACAAAGTACCCTCTCTTAAAGGCCCCGGGCCCGGAGGGAAACCACATAGAAGGAAGGCTTGGATATGGAATATTGGCAAGACCCGGCACAGACTCCCGGAACAAAAAAGAAGAACCGTCTTTCCGTAGGTATGGGGTTGTTCCTGACCTGCATCGTACTGACTACCCTGATCGGTCTGTTTGCAGGGCTGCTTATCAGCAATTTCACGCATGACAGCTACCTGACCGCAGACAGGGGATCCCAGGAGCAGCAAACGGTTCAAAGCCAGCCGGAATCTTCCGACGGCACTGCCCAGACGCCTTCCGGCAGCAACGATGCCCAGGGCGTGCTGACTACCACCCCTGTGCTTAAGAATGATTCCCAGTATACCAAGGCAGAGATCATTGAAAAATGCGCCCCCAGCGTGGTGGGGATCGACATCACCTATACCGCCAACAGCAGCTACTATTTCGGTTACGGCTTCGGAGGCACCCAGGAGGCTCAGGCCAGCGGCAGCGGCGTGATCCTTACCCAGGATGGATATATCGCCACCTGCGCTCACGTGGTCGCACAGGCCAACACCATCAAGGTGACGCTTAATAACGATGAAACTTACGACGCTAAGCTCATCGGCGCCGACAGCAGCAACGATATCGCCATCATCAAAATCGAAGCTGCCGGCCTTACCGCTGCAGAGCTGGGTGAAAGCGATATGCTTACCGTGGGCGAAGATGTGATCGCCATCGGCAACCCTCTGGGCGAACTGCGGGGCTCCGCCACCCACGGCATGATCTCTGCTACCAGCCGTACCATCACCGTGGAAGGCCAGGAGATGACTTTGATCCAGACCGATGCGGCCATTAATGAGGGCAACTCCGGCGGCGGTCTGTTCAATGCGGCCGGTCAGCTTATCGGTATCGTCAACGCAAAGGTTTCCTCCTCCGGCGTAGAAGGATTGGGCTTTGCCATCCCCCTGAACTCCGTGCTGAAAGAGATCAATGATCTGGTTTCCTTCGGCTACATTAAGGATCGTCCCTATCTGGGCGTTTCCACGCAGGATGTTTCCCTGCGGAATGATTACGGCAACTGGTTCTCCAGCCGCAGCGGCGTCTCCTGTGTGCAGGTAGTGCAGGTGATCTCCGGCGGTACGGCGGATGTGGCTGGCGTACAGGTGGGGGATCTGATCATGAAGCTCGATGATACGGAGATCACGTCGAATACCGTCCTCTCTCGGGCCATCCAGGCATATAAACCCGGAGATAAGGCCATACTGACCATACAGCGGAACGGAGAGACCAAGACCCTGGAAATCGTATTCCAGGAGTATGCGCCGCAAATCACCGCTGCTGCCAATAACGGATAAACTGCCATAAGGCGTTTATCATACCCCCCATCCTCATACACAGAGAAGCCCTTCATCCCCCCGAAGGGCTTCTCTGTATTTTGGTTTAAAACGGCTGCAGAATGTCCAGCTGGGTGGCCGCTAGCAGCAGCTCGTCCAAAATGGACTCCCGCCATTTGTAAATATTGGCGGTGCTGACATGGAGTTCCATGGAAAGGCGGATCACTTCGTTTCTCCGGCAGCGACTCCCGCTTTCCAGCTGGAACAGGCGGCTGAATACCATTGCCTTTTCCGGATCGGCGGCCAACAGGCGCTTTTGCACCATTTCTACTGCGGTCACCCAGCCGGCCTTGATCCTGTGGCCCTCGGTTTCAAAAAGTTCGGAGGGCTGCGCATCTTCAAAGCCGGACAGATAGGCCTTGTAGCTGCGATAGCATTTGGCATGGCGGGCGGCGATCTTTCTCAGTTGCAGATCCATTGTGTTTCTCCTTTTGATAATTGATTTCGTGAAAATTCTTTTTGTAAACGAACGATTGTTCGCGTAATAGTGTAGCACAAGATCGGGATCTTGTCTGCCCCGGAAAAGGAAAAAGTAAAAATTATTTGCAGACGGAGGCACCCTGCATTTTCCGGGAAACGGTTGACGGAAGGGGCGGAATTGGGTAAACTAAATAAGGTTAAGGATAAGCTATATTTTTTTGGAGGCAGGCATGAGTCAGTATTACAGTATTCAGGGGGGCAGACGGCTGGAGGGTACCGTGACCATCAGCGGCGCAAAAAATGCGGCGGTGGCCATTATTCCGGCGGCCGTATTGGCCGGGGAATGTTGTATTCTGGAAAACCTGCCGGATATTCAGGATGTGAAAAGCCTGCGGAGCATCCTCACCCGCCTGGGAGCCAAGGTAGACTTTACCAGGGGAGACTGTATGCGCATAGACCCCAGCTCCATTACCACCCGGGATGTGACTTTTCCGGAGGTAAGCTCCATGCGGGCTTCCTATTATCTGATGGGTGCCATGCTGGGGGCATACGGTGAGGTGGAACTGGCCTTGCCCGGAGGCTGTGTGATCGGACCCCGGCCCATTGATCAGCATATCAAGGGGATGCGGGCTTTGGGCGCTAATGTGTATATGGACGAAAGCCGCAACGTGGTCCGGGCACAGGCTGCCCGCCTTAAAGGGGCGGAGATATTTTTTGATCTGGTATCCGTAGGGGCGACCATCAACGTGATGCTGGCCGCCTGCCGGGCAGAGGGGCAAACCGTCCTGCAGAATGTGGCCAAGGAGCCCCATGTGGTGGACGTGGCCAATTTCTTGAACATGATGGGCGCTTCCATTAAAGGGGCAGGTACGGACGTGATCCGCATTCAGGGGCGGCCCAAGCTCCATGGGTGCAGCTATGCCGTGATCCCCGACCAGATCGAGACTGGCACTTACATGATCGCCGCCGCCGCCACCCGGGGGGATGTGATCATCAAGAATGTGATCCCTACCCACATGGAAGCCATTACTGCCAAGCTGCTGGAAAGCGGCGCCAAGGTGGTAGAAGGGGACGATGGGCGGGAATTTTTCCTGCGGGTGCGTATGAAGGAGAGGCCCCGGGCGGTAAACATCAAGACTGCCGTGTATCCGGGCTTCCCCACGGATCTGCAGCAGCCCATGATGGCCTATCTGGCAACGGCTCGCGGGAACTCGGTCATTCAGGAGAATATCTTTGAAAACCGTTTTAACCATGTAAAAGAACTACGGAAGATGGGCGCTTCCATCTCCATCAGCAAGCGCACGGCCCGGGTTCGGGGCGTGGAGGCACTTCACGGGGCCGATATTCAGGCCAGCGACCTGCGGGCAGGGGCTGCTTTGATTGTGGCTGGCCTTTCTGCCGGAGGGGAGACACGGGTCCGGGGCGTAGAATATATAGACCGGGGTTATGAGCATCTGGAGCACAAGTTCAACGCGCTGGGAGGCTGCATCTCCAGAAAATGATATACGGTTGTTAAAGCACAGAGGCCGCAGAGGAGCACAAAAACGTTCCTTTGCGGCCTTTTTATTGGAAGCCGGCGGGCCCCGAAAGCCGATTGCCGGGAAGCGAGGGGCGGGGGCGCACTGCGTGCCTGGCGGCACGCCTGCGGGGCGAATGCCCCGCAGGGTTCCGGCGGCTTTGCCGCCGGAACGTGCGCCCCGGGTTTCGTATACAATTTCTGTTCGGGCTCCGGCGTCCCCTGCCCCGCTGCGATATTCGGTAACATTGAGGCACTCTTTTCAGGCGCAAACAAAAAGCGCAGAGCAAAAGCTCTGCGCTGCCGGATCCTTTGGATCACTCAATATCCATATATTCTTTCCCGCTGCCTTCTGCCGGCATGGGCCAGCCGTTGCGTTGGCAGATCATCTTCAGGAAGTTATTGACCACCTGGGAGCGGTACCGGCACTTCTGGGCGATCACGGTCAATGTGGGCATAAGGCCGCCGCCTTCCATATCCCGAACGGTCAGCCCCTCTACGCCTTCCAGTTCCTTCAGCAGGAGCTTGGGCAGGATGGTTATGGTGTAGCCTCTCTGGGTAAAGGCCAGGCAGTCCTGCATCCGGGAGCCGATGACCCGGATATCCGGTTTGAAGCCCAGTGTGCGCACAAAAGCGGAGTTGGCCTGAAGCATGGTGTTGGTCACGGCCACGGGATGATCCGCAAATACGGAGTAGGGCAGAACGCCCTCGGGCAAGTCTGTAAACTTGGGGCAGTCTCCTTTCCACAGCGCCACCAGAGAATCCGGTTCGGCATGCACCACTTCCAGCGTATCGGGAATATTCCTGTCGGAATAAAGCACTGCCACTTCGATTAAACCGTTGACCAGCATCTTCAGCAGAGAACTCTGATCTGCTTCGATGGACTTAAAGGAAATAAGGGGATATTCCCGGGCATACTGCTCCATAAGGGATTCCCACTTGGCGCCGCACAGACCGCTGATGCGGCCGTAGCGCAGCGTGCCCTCTTCCCCGGAAAAGCTGCTGGTGATCTCCCGCTGGGCTTCCTGCTCCAGAGCCACCATTTCTTTTGCTTTTTCATACAGGATCCGTCCCGCATCGGAAAGCACCAGCCGCTGGCCGCCGCGGTGGAAAAGCCGGGTGCCAAAGCGCTGTTCCATGGATTTAAGTTGATTGCTCAGAGCCGGCTGGGCCACACCCAGCTTTTTGGATGCAGCCGTCAGGGTCTCTTCTTCTACGATGGCGATGAAGTTTACATAATATTGAAAATTCATGGTGCCTCCTGAACTGTTGTTCTATAATAATTATAGTATACCCTCCTCATGCAGTAAGTTCAACTCCCTTTTATAAAAATATAGCCGTTTTCCAGGCAGGAGCTTCCCCCCAATGAAATCGCAAAGGCGGCTTTTCCCCTTGCGTCCGGAAGAAATCTGGGGCATAATAAAGAAAAAACACATAAGGAATCAGACGGTATGAAACTCAACTACAAGCGGACCATTCTGGTGGGCTTTGCCTTTTTCCTCATCTGCACCTTCTGGCAGGCCTATGATACCATTATTCCCAAGATCCTTACAGACAAATTCGGTATGTCTCAGGCCTATTCCGGCATCATCATGGCCATCGACAATGTGCTGGCCCTGTTCATGCTGCCGCTGTTCGGCTCCCTTTCCGATAAGTGCAAAAGCCCCATGGGCCGCCGGACGCCCTTCATTCTCATCGGCACTATTGTGGCGGCGCTGGCTTTTGTAGGTCTGAGCTTTGTGGATAATCTGCAGCTGAACCGGATCAGCGCTGTTTCCGCCATAGACGATCCCACCGCCATGGAAGCCATCTATGAGGATCAGAAAGAGGCTTCCCTGCTGACCCCTGCGGGAGAGAGCTTTGTCCTGGGTGAAAAGTATACCAAAGAAGCCTTTGCCGCCATTCCTTCCATGAAGGAGGGGAAGGTAAACCCCGAGTATTCCGATTATGTGGTGCCGGCCCGGCAGGCGGCGGTGCACAAGATTACCCGCAGCGATCCCTCACTGGAGCGGCTGTTCATTCTGGTACTGTGCGTGGTGCTCATTGCCATGGCGACTTTCCGCTCCCCTGCCGTAGCTTTGATGCCGGATGTAACGGTGAAGCCCCTGCGCAGCAAGGCCAACGCCGTTATCAATCTGATGGGCACTGCTGGGGGTATTCTGGTGCTGGTGCTGGGTATGGTGTTTAAAACCTCCAGCACAAAGAACGCCCTTATGAGCTATACGCCCTTCTTCTGCGCTGTAGCGGGGATCATGCTTCTGGCTCTGGTGATTTTCATGCTTACGGTGAAGGAGCCCCGGCTGGTAAAGGAGATGGAGCTGGAATCCAGACGGTACGGGCTGGAAGAGGTTCCGGAGGAAGCCGATATCCCACGGGGCAGGCTGGGCAAAGGGGAGCTGCGTTCCCTGCTGTTCATCCTCGGCTCCATTGTGCTGTGGTTTATGGGTTATAATGCCGTGACCAGCAAATATTCCGTCTATGCCGAAAAGGTACTGGGCATGGATTACAACACCACCCTGCTGCTGGCTCAGGCGGCGGCTATCGTCAGCTATCTGCCTGTGGGGATGATCGCCAGCCGGGTAGGCCGGAAAAAGACAATTCTGGCAGGTATCCTCATGCTGACTGCAGCCTTCGGTACTGCTTCCTTCCTGCGGGTAGGGAGCAGCCAGCTGCTGATGAACGCCATGTTTTGCCTGGCGGGTATCGGCTGGGCAACCATCAATGTCAACTCCTTCCCCATGGTGGTGGAGATGTGCAAGGGCAGTGATGTGGGCAAATATACGGGTTTCTATTATACCGCTTCCATGGCCGCCCAGACTCTGACCCCTTATCTCAGCGGCAAGCTGATGGACATGGAGGGCATGACCGCCCTGTTCCCCTATGCTACGGTGTGCGTGGGGCTGGCCTTTGTGACCATGCTTTTTGTGCGTCACGGAGACAGCAAGCCCATGAAGAAGCAAAGCACGCTGGAAGCTTTTGACGTAGAAGACTGAGCCCTGCGGGGGCATGGGCTGCTTCCTGAAAGGGAACGGTCCGTTTTATTTTTTGCCGACCCCGATTTCGGCGTGTTGGCTGCGTATTCTTTTTCAGAAAGGATATCCTATCCCCTATGGCAAACAACTCCATAGAAAAGCAGGTTCTGGAAGCCCAGAGGGATCCTCAGGCGGCCGACCGGCTGATCGAACAGTATACGCCGTTTATCCGCCGGGAAACGGCCCGGTTCACCAAGCGCATTCCCCGGCCGGATGGGGAGGAGCTGAGCATTGCCATGCTGGCTTTTTATGAATCCATCCGAGCCTATACTCCGGGTCGGGGCGCATTTCTGCATTTGGCTGCCGCCGCCATACATAACCGGCTGACGGATCATGCCCGGCGGGAGAGCCGGCACCGGGGGAACGTCTCTTTGGAGCTTGCCTGGGGCGAAGACGGCCTGACTCTGGGAGAAACACTGCCGGATGAAAAAGATGAGCTGGCCGCCCGGAAGGAAAGCCGGCTGACCCGGGAGGAAATAGAAGAGTTCACCTGTCGGTTAAAGGATTTTGGCCTGAGTTTGGGGGATGTGGCAGACAGCTGCCCCCGGCAGGAGCGGACTATGGATGCCTGTATGCAGGCCTTGGATTATGCCCGGGAAAATCCGCTCCTGCTGCAGGTACTGGAGCGGGAGAAAAAGCTGCCTCTTTCCCGATTGGCCTTAGGGGCAGGCGTAGAGAAAAAAACGCTGGAACGGCACCGGAACTATCTGGTAGCCATCCTGCTGGCCTATACCAACGGCTATGAGATCATCCGGGGGCATTTGAGCCGGATACACAGAAGGGAGAACCCATGAAGGAATACCTGGTTATGGAATGTCACCCGGGATACGCCGTGGTGCTGGACAGGGAAGGCCGGTTCCTGCGGGTAGCCAATCTGGGCTATACTGTGGGGCAGCTGGTGGACGAGGTGGTGGAAGCCCTGCCGCCCGTACAGGAAACAGAAACATCCGTCCCTTCCAAAAGAAAGGTTCCGCCGCTGGTTCGCTGGGGGCTGGGGGCGGTGGCTGCCTGCCTGTGCCTGCTGCTGGTAGGGTTGGGCCGCTTTTCTCAAAGCCTGTGGGGCACGGTAGTGCTGGATATGGGTCCCGCTGCGGAGATCCGGGTGAACCACCGGGAACAGGTGATGGAGATCCTGCCCCTGAACGATGCGGGCAGTGCGTTGCTGGCGGAATATTCCGCCCGGGGAAAAGCGTTGGATACGGTTTGCGAAGAACTGGCCGCTCTGGCCGCCCGGAATGGCTATTGGCAGGAAGGGGACGCCGCCTCCCTTACGGTGGAGAGCGAGGATACCCAATGGAAGCAGCGCACGGAGACCCGGCTCTGGGAGCAGCTGGCGACTTATACGGATACTACGTTGCTGGTCCTTCCGGTAATGCCCCGGAGCACTCCCGCTCCGGAAAGCCCGCTCCCGTCTTCCGTTCCTGAAGAAAGCCCCGCATCCGGTGGGAAAGTTCCGTATCCTGCCGGAGAGGATGAGGACGACGACGATGATGACGATGAGGATGATGAGGAGGAGGACCATGATCCCGGCAGCTGCCGGAACCCTGCGCACCATCATTAAAAAGAAATTAAAAAAGAGTAACGGCGACCCCGGTTTTTCTTTCATGGCAGCGTACTCTATCAGCACAACCAACAAAAAGGAGACAATAACATGCAGCAAAGAGTAATCAAATCCATTTTTCTGATTATGGCCCTGATACTGCTTTTCGGAGCTGTGGCCTGTCAGGCTCAGAATGAGGCTCAGGCGTCTGTTTTTCAGGATTCCGGTGCAATGGGCGCACTGATCCTCAGTGTAAATCCCCAGATCGAGATCCAATATGATCAGGCGGGGCTGGTCACCGGGCTTACGGGGCTCAACGAGGATGGCAAGAGCGTGATCGCCGCTTACGGCAAGGGCATCGGCATGGCTTGTGATCAGGTGGTCAGCGACCTGGTGGAATGCATTCATGCACAGGGGTATTTTGTTCCCGGAGATGACGGCGCCCAGAAACAGGTAGTGCTGAAGCTGAAGGCAGGCTCCCGGTGCCCTGACGACAGCTTCCTGGAAACCGTTACAGAAAAGGTGCGCACCACCGTAGACAGCTGGGAGCAGCCCGCTTTCATCACTCTGGCGCAGGCGCAGGAAAAGGCTCTGGCTTACCTGGGTCTTGCCGATGCACAGCTGACCAAAGCCGTTTTTGATGCCCAGGACGGCAAATACGAATTCATTTTTACCGCAGCGCAGATGGGCTATGGCGTGGATGTAGATGCGTACACCGGCAATATCCTCAGGCTGGAACAGGCGCAGCTGACGGTGGAGCCCACTGCTCTTCCCGGTCAGGATGGTTTTATCGGACTGGAAGCTGCCAAAAAGCTGGTTCTGCAGAAACTGGGGCTTACCTCTGCCGAATTTATCAAAGCAGAGCTGGATGCGGAAGACCGGAAGTATGAATTGGAGCTTATCGTAGATGGCATAGAATACGATTTCGACATCGATGCCTACAGCGGCGCATTTCTCAAGCAGGAACAGGAGACCGTAGGGTCTTCTGCCGGCAGTCAGCCTTCCGCTTCCAACGTCATCGGTCTGGATGCAGCCAAGAAGATCGTTCTTAAAAAGCTGGGGCTGAACTCCGCCACCTTTACCAAGGCCAAGCTGGACAAAGAGGACGGCGAGTATGAGCTGGAGCTTATCGTCAACGGCATAGAGTATGAGTTCGACATTGATGCCTACAGCGGCAGGATCCTGAAAATGGAACAGGAAGGTCTGGACGGGGATGATGATGATTACGACGGGTATTGCGATGATTATGCCCGCCATGGGTATTGCGACGATGACGACCATCATCATGGCCGCCGCAGGGGCTGTTGAAAAGAAGGAAAAAGAGGAGGCATTCGCCTCCTCTTTTTAATAGGACGTTACTGAGGGTCACAGGGGCAGGCTTCACTGGGGTGTCCGGTGAGTACTTGCCGCACCTGCCGCCGCCGCAGGAACACCGTCAGCCAGCATACTGCCATGGAGGTCAGACCGCAGATGGTCATGCAGAGCCGGTAGTCCAGCACCTCCCCCAGAGCGCCGATGGCCAGAGACAGCACCGCTCCAGATGCCGTGCAGAGCATGGATTCATAGGCATTGAGCCGGGCCCGCAGCCGGTCGGGGATGTAGCGCTGCACCGCCGCCTGGCGGATGGTGGCGCTCTGGATGCCCAGAAAGCCGCAGACAGCCCGGTTCACCAACATCAAGGGGTACGGCAGCCACAGGAGACAGGCATCCATCAGCTCATAGGTCTGATACACCCCGAACAGAAAACCGAACCGCTTTTGCTCCGGCGGGGAGCAGCGGTAGCGGACGGCTCCGCCGATGGTGCGTCCGGCGAATTCCGCTGCGGAGAAAAAGGAATACATGGCAGTGGTGAAACCCGGCGCTGTGCGGAAAAAGGCGACGAGCAGGGGAGAGTAGCTCATGCCCATGCCGTTGGCGACGGCCATGTACTCATAGAGACCGTGCAGGCCGTGCTCCTGCCGTAGGTAGGCGGCAGCCTCCCGGATATCCCGCCACCAGGTTTTCAGGGACAGCAGCGGCGCCTGATCCCGGCGGTTCTCCTGCACCCGGATTCGGTTTTCGATTAGGGCGGCCAGCACCGACAGCGCAGCTTGGATCAGCAGCAGCCGCCCCACGCCCAGAGTGTCGTACATCAGCGCCGCCAGCGGCATCATCAAGACCTTCAAAATGGGGTAGAGCATGGCGGAGATGGTGTAGCCACGCTCCTCCTGCCCCTCCGGCAGCAGCAGGGGGTAAAAACTGTTGTAGGCCAGCTCGTCGAAGGATCCGAGACACGATACCAGCAGGGAAAAAGCCAGATAGGCGGTGTAGGAGAAATCGTTGTGCAGCAGGAACAGCCCTGCTCCGGCGTAGCACACACCGTTGAGCAGGTCGCCCCACACCAGAAAGGGCTTACGGGGCAGACGGTCCATCATGGGGGCAATGATCAGCGGCAGCAGCACCATGGGGATCAGCTGAATGGCCACCACCAGTGCCGCTGCCAGGGTGCTGCCCGTCTCATCAAAGACCAGAAAGGACAGTGCAAATTGGCTGATGATGCCGCCGGCAGCGCCCAGCGCCGTAGCGGCGGTGATGCGGGTAAAGTCCCGTGTCCAGAGTGTTTGTTTCATAGCATTCACCTCACTGCAATGATTATCTCTCAACTTCTTACAAAAGAAAAGCAGGCCGTTGTGGGAAAGATATTACCACAATGCCCCGCTTAGATGGGTAAAAATACTATTTTGCAGGAAACTCCTCCAACAGGCGGCACGCCTGACGGTATTGGCGGTTGGCTTTGTACCACGCCAGCACCCATGGCAGGTGAAACCGGGCAAAGCCCATGGGGTATGTGTCCCGCAGGCGCTGGAAGCAGCCCAGCAGCCGGGTACCATAGGCGCTGTCGTGGAGATAGTCCGGGTGCTCCAGCCGATAGCGCACCAGCGCCAGCATATGCTGCTCCATTTCGGTGGTGGCCAGAGACTCCGCCTGCTGGACGGCCGCCAGCGCCTGCTCCCGGTGCCCCAGCTGCTCGTAGCAGATGGCCAGCTTGTGCAGGTTCAGAAAGCCGGGGTGGGGGAGAGCGGCAAAGTAGGGCAGGGCCTTTTCAGGCTGGCCCAGTTCCAGTTGAGTGGCGGCAACGTTGTAGCGAATAGAGGTCAGACTTTCGGTGTCACCCAAAGCCTCCGCCAGACGCTCCGCCACGGCGAAGTGGGCCAACATTTCCTCCATGTGGCCCAGATCCGAGTAGCAGTTGCCCATCCACAACCGGCAGAACAGCATCAGGTGGGGGTATCCGGCGTCTGCTGCCGAGCGGTAGGCATCCCGCAGCACCTCTATGGCGATGGTGTACTCACCCTTGGCGTAGAGGGCCTTTCCATGGAGGGCGGCCAGCAGCGGCAGCGGTTCCAACCGCACAGCCTCTTCCCAACGACCCTGCAGGCCGCGCTGCAAGGCCAGTTGCCGGGTGGAGAGAAAGGGCTCCCATTCCTCCGGCAGAGGGCGCATTTCATCTGCATAAAAGGCGGCCAGCAGCAGGGCGTCCGCCGCCAGCGGACTGCAGGCGAGGCTCTCCTGCCGGGGCTGCACCAGGCGTTCATAGCAGGAGGCGAAGCCCGGGCCGCCGGAGAGCAGGGCCTTCCAACAGGGGTCTAATCCCTCCGGCTCCGGAGTCCAGATAAGACCCAACCGGTGCAGCAGAAGCTTTGCCACCTCCGGGGAGGGAACTGCCTTGCCCTGTTCGATCTTGGACAGATAAGAAGGGGCGCAGATGCCCTGGCACAGACCTTCCTGGCTCCAGTCCCGGCGGAGACGGGCCTGCCGGATCAGCAGTCCGGCGACGTCGCCGCCCCTCATTTGACAAGACCTCCCGTGATGGTGCCTGCAGACCGGCTGCCGCTGGTTCGGGAGAAGTCCATCTTCCGCAGCAGAGCGGGGATCGGCTTATTGCAGGCGCCCGGTGCCGGTTGCCCCGGCATCACTTCGGCGTATAAAAACTGTTTGCACATAATAAGCTCCTTTATTTCAAAACGCTATCCCAAAAGATCAAATGATTGATGATCCAAATAAGGGATGCCATTTATACTTTTGCCGTTCCAATCTGTCAAGGGATTTTTAAAAAGCAGAGGATAAAATGCATTGTGCCCCCACTTGAAATTTCTATTGCCCGGTTTCTGCCGGTATGTATCTTGCCTGTCTACATCATTGGAGCAGCGGCTTTCGGGGTTTCGGCAATATTTCCGGCTTTTGCCGCCTGCCGGTCAATGCCGGCAGGATAGCGGTTCAGTTTCCTACTGGTCAACAGAGTCATATGGACTGTCCTCCAATAGGACTGGCTTTACCTGCGATTCAACCATTCCGGCTGATTACAAAACCGAAGGGAGAGGATTTCCCCGTGAAGTATCTCCCTTCGCCTCCCCTTTTAAGGGGCGGATCGCCGCATCTTTGCGCTTAACAAGACAGTCGTATGCGATCCACGATCTCATAACCGGATCCCAGCACCCGGGAAAACTCTATTTCATATATGCAGGCCGAAAAAGGCACAAAACGGGCCTGCATGCTGCGGCACAACTTATTCAGATCCAGCTCCGGTCCCTGCACCAGAGTGGTATGGGGCAGCCACCTGTCTCCCCGGGTCCACAGGTTGAGTGCAGCGCCGTATGCTTCCTCGATGCGATCATGCATGGCCTCCAGCATGGGGGATCTTTCCGGGATCGCTACGATAAGGGAGGTCTCGGAAAGAACTTCCAGCCCTGTATACCGTACCGGAAACGGGGCGGCAGAGGAAAGCAGTTCCTTGCAGAAGCGAATAAAGGCAGTCTCGTTTTCGCCCATATAAGCAGCGATGGTGATATGCCCGTGCAGGGGCTTTATGGCAGGCATGGCGGAAAGGGCGATCCGCTGCAGCGACAGGAGTTTTTCTGTAGCTTCATTGTCAAGCTTTGCGATCATACACAGCATACTGCACCCTCCGTAGCTTTGGAATTGAAAAAGGATATCCTGTTCTGAGGTTCTCATTCTGTGGGGAAAGCATAGAGTTTTTTATGAGAAAATTATGCTTTTTGGCCGTTTTGCTGCCCTTGCTGCTGTTTCGTGGGTGTAAAGAAGCTTCTACTGCTCCGGCAGAGATGCGGGAGACAGGGGTCACACCGCCGGCATATCTGGTGGTATTGGACTGCGGCCACGGGGGCTTTGATGCCGGAGCCCGGGGGGATGATACCGGCGTCCGGGAGGATGAGCTGAACCTGGCTGTGGGCATGCTGCTGAAGGAAGCACTGGAGGAGCTGGGAGTACAGGTTTCTGTGACCCGCAGCGAAAGCGAGGCTTTGGGGGATACGAAAAAGGAAGATATGCGCCGCCGGGGAGAACTTTTGTGCACCGAAGGGGCCGATGCGGTGGTCTCTGTACACATGAACCACTTTTCCGACAGAAAGGTAGCAGGGCCCATGACCTTTTATCAGGCAGGGGCAGAGGAGGGGCAAGAGCTGGCACAGGCGGTCATGGACGCCCTGTGTGCCGGTTTGGGGCTGAAAGCCCGCCTGGCCAACCCGGGGAACAACTTTGTCACCCGGATCCCCACTGCCCCGGCGGTGCTGGTGGAATGCGGATTCCTCAGCAATCCGGAAGAGGAACTGCGGCTGCAGGAACCGGAGTATCAGCAAAAACTGGCCCGGGCCATTGCAGCGGGCGTACGGGCCTATCTGCAGGCAAAAAGCGAAGAAGCTTTGCCTTCTTTCAGCCCAGCAGCGCCTTGAGATAGGCGGGCATATAGGCCGGAAGATCCTGAGGCCACCGGGCGGAGATCAAATTGCCGTCGGTGACCACGGGTTCGTTGATCCATGTGGCCCCGGCATGGCGCATGTCGTCTTTGATGCCGGGGGTAGAGGTCACCTGCCGGCCGGAAAGCACCTCTGCCGAGCACAGCACCCAGCCTGCGTGACAGATGATGCCCACAGGCTTTTTTGCCGCCATGAAGTATCGGGCCATCTCCAGCACCCGGTCAAAGCGGCGGAGCTTATCCGGGGCCCAGCCCCCGGGGATCAGCAGGCCGTCATAGCCTTCATAGGGGATCTCCTCAAAGGTAAAGTTCGCCTGAGCATGGACGCCGTATTTGCCGGTGTATTCCCGAATGGCTTCCCCGGCCACGTCCACCTGCACTCCGGCTTCCCGGCAGCGGAGGATGGGATACCACAGCTCCAGATCCTCAAAGTCGTCAGAGATAAGACTGATCACCTTCACTTGCTTTTCCATGGGTTGCCTCCTTTGATGCTGTTTTTATTCCACGATCAGCTCACACCGCTCTCTTACGGAGCAGGCGGCGATATAGGCTTCCTCGCTGGGGATCCAGCGCCGGCGGAAGGATTCCCAGCCCTCCGGGCCGTTGCGCAGAAGGATCCGCCGCTGCTGTTCCTCCGTGGAAATATCCACAAATACAGCCAGATCATAATAGCGGTGCAGGACGGGCAGCAGTGCATAGGCCCCTTCCACCACCACAAAGGGCTTGTCCACCGTTCTCTTTTCCGGCAGGAAGGCCTGCTTTTCACAGGAGAAGGCCCGGTAGGCAAAAGGGATCCGTTTTTGCAGCGGTTCCGCTACTTCCCGGGCAAAGCGTTCCATATCCATATGACTGCCGGGGAGGCGGCGCTGCCGGGCAGGGTCTGCCCGGGGCAGAAAGAAATCGTCCGTATGCACCACGCTGCCATGGAAGCGTTCCGCCAGCATTCCGGCCAGAGTGGTTTTTCCGGCGGCGGAACGGCCCTCCAGCACCAGTACAAAGGGAACGCCCGGCTGCACCTGCGCTGCCAGATATTCCGTAAGCTGCTCTCTGGTCATGGGCGCCCCTTATATGACCTGAAACAGATAGAATTTCAGATAACTGGTTTCCGGCACCGTGGGCAAAATGGGATGATCCGGCCCCTGCTGGCGGGCTTCTATCTGCCGAAGGGTCACATGGGCGTCGGCGGCAGCCTCCAGAAGCATCCGTTTGAAATCCTCTTCGTACATGAAGTGGGAACAGGAGCAGGTAGCCAGATACCCGCCCCGGGGCAGCAGCTGCATGGCCCGGCGGTTGATCTCCTTATAGCCCCGGTAGGCATTTTTTCGGGTATCGCTGCTCTTGGTAAAGGCCGGGGGATCCAGAATGATATAATCGTATGCCCGGCTCTTCTTTTCGCCCAGTTCCGTAAGCAGTTCAAATACATCCCGGCAGACAAGCTCCAGCTCCAGCCCGTTGAGCCGGGCATTGGCGGCCGTTTCTTCTATGGCTGCCTGTGAGATATCCACCGCCGTAACTTTGGCGGCTCCCGCCCGGGCGCAATTTAGGGCAAAGGCTCCGGTGTGGGTAAAGCAGTCCAGCACCCGCATCCCTCTGGCCAGAGAGGCCGCTGCCCGGCGGTTGTACTTCTGATCCAGAAAGAAACCGGTTTTCTGTCCGTTGATATAATCTACGTCATAAAGCACACCGTTTTCGCAGATCCGGGTGTGGCCGTCCAGCTCCGTTTCCAGCCCCTCCATGGGGAAGAAACCCTTGCCCGTCTGCATGCCCTCCTTCAGGCGCAGAGGACTTTCGTTGCGCTCATAAATGGCCCGGATGGTGTCACCTCCGGCCCGCAGGTTTTCCACAATGAGCCGAAAGAGCATTTCCTTGCGCTTTTCCATGGCCAGAGACAGAGTTTCCGTTACCAGAATATCGCCGAAGCGGTCCACCGTCAGGCCGGGAAACTGATCCGCCTCCCCAAAGATCAGGCGGCAGTTGTTAAAATCCGTTCCCATGACACGGCGGCGGTAGTCCAGCGCATAGGCGACCCGGCGGGCAAAGAAGGCCTCGTCAAAACGGTCGTTGGCGTTGGAGGAGAGCAGCCGGATCAGGATCTTGCTGGCATCATTGATGCAGCCCGTCCCCAGATACACGCCTTTTTCCGTGACCACATCGCCCAGACCTCCGTTTTCATAGGCGGCGGGCCGCTGGATCACTTCCTCCCCATATACCCAGGGGTGCCCCCGGCGAATGGCGGCTTCGGCTTTTTTGTTGACGGTGAACCGGGGATAGTCTCTTTGTGTATGCATACAGGCAGCTTGCTCCCATCTTGTGTGTGTTTGCTTACAGTATAGCATACCGATCCTCCCCGGAAAAGAGGGAGCGCCGGAAAAGAGAGCCGGGGGAAAGGACATAAAAGGAAAACTCTTGGTGAAATATAGCCCCGGGGGGTAATATGGAATTGTATTTTCTTTCAAAGTATGGTATGAATAGGAAAAAAACCAAGGAGGTTTTTATGGAACTGTCGGTTGGACAAAAACTGTACGGCTTTACGGTGACCCGGGCACGGAAGGCAGAAGAGCTTTCCGGCACGCTGTATGAGATGACCCATGATAAAACCGGGGCGCAGCTGTGCTGGATGGATAACGGAGAAATGAACAAGCTTTTTTCCGTAGCCTTCAAGACCCTGCCCGAGGACGATACGGGCGTGTTCCACATTCTGGAGCACAGTGTGCTGTGCGGTTCTGAAAAATACCCGGTGAAAGAGCCCTTTGTGGACTTGATGAAGAGCTCCATGAACACCTTTTTGAACGCCATCACCTTTTCCGATAAAACCATGTACCCCGTTTCCAGCCGGAACGAGCAGGATTTTCTCAACCTGATGGGCGTATATCTGGATGCCGTCTTTGCTCCCAACTGCATCCATGATTCAAACATCTTCTACCAGGAGGGCTGGCATGTGGAACTGGGCGAAGAAAACGCCCTCAGCTATAAGGGCGTGGTGTTCAATGAAATGAAGGGCGCCACTGCCGGTCTGGACCGGGCGCTGTATGACGGTTCCCAGAGCATCGTTTTCCCGGATAACTGCTATCGCTTTGAATCCGGCGGGGAACCGGCGGCCATCCCCGATCTGACCTATGCCAGATACTGCGAAACCTATAAGCGGTTCTATCACCCCTCCAACGCCCGGATCTATCTGGACGGTACGGTGCCCCTGGATAAAACGCTGGCGGAGATCAATGGCTATCTGTCCCGCTATGAACGCAGTGAAGAGACCCATGAGATCCCCATGCAGGTCCCTGTGGCGCGGGAACTGACGCAGCATTATGAGGTAGCCAAAGGCGAAAGCAAAAACAAGGCGGCGCTGTCCCTTGCACGGATCCTTTGCCCTTATACGGATAAGGTAAAGGTGCTGGCCGCCCGGGTCCTTTGCAGCTTCCTGGCTGAAACCAATGAATCTCCCCTGAAAAAGGCCATTCTGTCTGCCAAACTGGCAGAGGATATGGATACCATGGTGTGGGATGGATTGCAGCAGCCCCTGTTCCTGCTGAATATCCGTAACACGGAGCCGGAAAAGGAGCCTGCCATCCGCAGCACCATCCGCACCACCGCAGAAAGTCTGCTGGAAAAGGGCCTGGACAAGGATGCCCTTACCGCCTGCCTGAACCGGCTGGCTTTCCAGATCAAGGAACCGCAGGAGCCTGCGGGGCTTATGCGCAACTTTGATGCCTTGGCTTCCTGGCTGTATGGCGGGGATCCCATGCTGTATCTGTGCAATGACGAAGCTATAGAGCAGCTGCGGCAGATGGTGAACAACGGCGGTTTTGATGCACTGCTGCGGGAGCTGCTGCTGGACGAGAGCACCCTGTGCGTGCTGCATACCCTTCCCTCCGAGACCCTGGGGGAGGAAAAGAAGCAGAAGGAGCAGGCCCGGCTGGAGGCTCTGAAGGCCGGTTGGAGCGAAAAGGACTGGGCGGAACTGCGTTCTTTGAATGACAAGCTGAAGGCCTGGCAGAATACACCTGACGCCCCGGAGCAGACGGCCACGCTGCCAATGCTCTCACTGGAAGAGATCGGGGAGGAATTGGAGTATACCGAAACGCTGGAAAGCCGGGCGGCAGGGGTCACGGTGCTGTATCATCCCGTCCCGACAAACGGCATCGTGCATATGAAGGCTTATGTATTCCTGGCGGATAAGTCTCTGGAGGAGCTCAGGGATCTCTCTTTGCTGAAGGATCTGCTGGGCAATCTGCCCACGGCTTCTCATCCGGAGACGGCCATGCTGCAGCAGCAGGTGCGCAGTCTTACGGGGCGGATGGAGTTTTCCATGAAAGCCTATGCTCCCGCCGGTGAGAATGAGGGCTGCAAGCCTGTGCTGGCGGCCACCTGCTCCGTGCTGGAAGAAAACCTGCTTCCGGCGGCGGCGCTGATGCGGGAGATCCTTACCGAGACCCGCTTTACGGATAAGGAAAGTATTCGCAGCATTCTGCTGCAAACCTATGAGGAAAAGAAGCAGAACGCCATCATGTACGGTCATCAGCTGGCCTTTGCAGAGGCGCTGGCTCATGTTTCTGCCCAGGGAGCCGTTCAGGAGGCATTCTCCGGCTACAGCGCGCTGCAGGCGCTTCGGGCTCTGACGGAAAACTTTGAAGAACGTATCCCCGCATTGACAGCATTGTACGAGGACTTTGTGGCTCACAGCGTATGCAGAGCCCGCATGACATTCAGCCTTACCGCTTCCCATCCGGTGGAGGCGGAGCCTTTGCTGGAGGGGTATCCTCAGGGCACGGCCGTGCCGGAACTGGGGGCATATACAGCCGATCTGCCCCGGAAACTGGGCATCTGTATCCCTGCCCAGGTGGGCTTCTCCTCTCAGGGACTGGGAGCCGGGCGCAGCGGTTCTTTACGGGTAACGGCTCAGATGCTGAGCCTGGATTACCTGTGGAACGTGGTGCGGGTTCAGGGCGGCGCTTATGGCGCAGGCCTTGTAAACCGGGGGGAAAACGTGTTCACCTATTCCTTCCGGGATCCTACTCCCGCCAAGACGCTGCATGCTTATGCAGGCATGGCCGAAGCGCTGGAAGAATACTGCGCCGGCAGGGAGGCGTTGGATAAATACATCATCTCCACCGTGGCGGAGCCCCTTCGCTCACCGCTGGAAAAGGGTGCGCAGGCAGACGAAGCCTGGTTCTCCGGCCTGGACAGGGCAGACGCTGTCCGGCTCAGAGAGGAGATCCTCCATACCAACAAGGAAAAGATGCTTGCCTGGAAGCCTCTGCTGGAGCGGCTTGCCAAGGAAGGCCCCCTGTGCCTGGTAGGCCCCAAAGCCGCACTGGAAGACGTAGAGGGACTGGAAACCCGGGAACTGTAAACAAAAAAGCTTTGACTTTTTAAAGAAAAATCTGCTATACTCCAAACATCGTGCAGCAGAAGTGCGTAAGCCCAGATAGGGCTTACGCACTTTTTTTGCGCCTTTTTTATTGCAGGAGGATAGTATGGAAGCAAAAAAGAATGTATTTTTGGAAGAACGCCCCGTAGCCGCCCTGATGCGGCAGTATGCTCTGCCCTGTGTGATCTCGCTGCTGGTGGGAGCACTTTACAACATTGTGGATCAGATATACATTGCCAACACTGATTATCTGGGGGCCTGGGGCAATGCTGCCAACACGGTGGTGTTTCCCCTGACGGTCGTGGGCCTGGCACTGGCGGTTATGGTGGGGGATGGCTGCTGTGCCTATGTGAGCCTGCACCTGGGTAAGGGGCAGCAGCAGACGGCGGCCAGAAGCGTAGGCGGTAGCATACTGCTGACCTTGGGGATGAGCGCTGTGCTGACAGCGGTCTATCTGCTCTTTGGCGACAGCCTGCTGGCACTGTTCGGCGGTAAAGTCAGTGAAAAGACCTTCTCCCTTTCCAGGGAATATTTCTTTTACATTACTCTGGGCATCCCCTTCTATATGTTCGGGCAGGCCATGAATCCCATCATCCGGGCGGATGGCAGCCCCCGCTTTGCCATGATATCCACTTTGGCAGGGGCCTTGCTCAATATAGTGCTTGACCCGGTGTTCATATATACCTTTCGCTGGGGCATGATGGGGGCCGCCGTGGCTACGGTATTGGGGCAGATCCTCACCGCGGCGCTGGCGGTATGGTATTTATGCCGCATGAAGACTATCCGTCTGACGAAGGATGCTTTCCGGCCGGACTGGGCGGTTGCGGGCCGCTCCCTGAGTCTGGGTCTGTGCAGCTTCCTGGCTCAGATCTCTCTGGTAGCCGCCATGGCAGCTACCAACAATATGCTCCGGCAATACGGAGCGCAGGATGCTGTTTTCGGGCAGACACTTTATGCTCATATTCCTCTGGCGGTGGTGGGCATTGTTATGAAGGTGTTTCAGATCGTGATGTCCGTATCTATCGGCATGGCGGCAGGGTGTATTCCGCTGGTAGGATATAACATGGGAGCCGGGCGCAAAGACCGGGTAAAGCAGCTTTTTATCAGGTTGCTGGCTACGGAAGCCCTGCTGGGGATGTGCGCCATGCTGGTTGCGGAACTGTTGCCCCGGCAGTTGCTGGGGATCTTCGGTGCAGCAAACGAAAGTGTGCATTATACGGCATTTGGTATCCGGGCCTTCCGCATATACCTGTCCATGTCCATCCTGGCCTGTGTGAACAAGGCCGCTTTCATATTCCTGCAGGCTATGGGAAAAGCAGCCGCCTCTACGGGGCTGTCCATGGTGCGGGAAATCCTTTTTGGCGTGGGGCTGTGCCTGCTGCTGCCGCCTTTTTGGGTTTGGATGGCGTGCTGTACTCCATGCCCCTTTCGGATATACTGACTTTCTGCGTCACTCTCTGGCTCGTTGGACGGACGCTGAAACAGCTGAAAGAACAGCCCGTATAAGCTTCCAAAGAGATACGGAGAGGCGCGGGCTGCGGGGACTCTGAATTGCCTGCATACGAAGCTATGGGGCGCACGTTCCGGCGGCTTACCGCCGGAACTCTGCGGGGCGTTTGCCCCGCAGGCGTGCCGTAAGGCACGCAATGCGCCCCGCCCCTCGCTCCGGGTCTTTTCCGCGGATACCGCACACTTCGTCCGCATGCAAGCCGCAGCATATGCACGATATAGAGAATTGACAAGAAAAAGCCCTCCGGGTACAATATCCATACAGACTTTTACCGAAACTTTACGCAGCAGTCCTTGTACATTTGACAGGACGGATGTTTACTGAGAACATGAGAAGAAGTGACAGAAAGGGAAGTTTGAAAATGGATACGCTAAGAAGCAAAAAAGGGTTCATATGCGATATGGACGGCGTGATCTACCACGGCAACAAGCTGCTGCCCGGGGTAAAGGAGTTTGTAGACTGGCTGTACAGGGAGAAGAAGCACTTTCTGTTTTTGACCAATTCCTCCGAGCGTTCCCCAAAAGAACTCCAGCAGAAGCTTCGCCGCATGGGCATGGAGGTGGATGAGAGCCACTTTTATACCAGTGCGCTGGCTACCGCCCGTTTTATCAGCAGCCAGGCGCCGGGATGCAGCGCATATGTTATCGGCGGAGCAGGCCTCATTATGGCTCTTCACGATGAGGGTATCACCATGAACGATGTGGATCCGGATTATGTGGTCATCGGCGAGGGGAATAACTATAACTATGAAAACATCCTCAAGGCCGTGCGGCTGGTTATGAAGGGCGCCAAACTTATTGGCACCAACAGCGATCTGACGGGTCCTTCGGAGGAGGGGATCATCCCTGCCTGCCGGGCCATGATTGCCCCCATAGAGATGGCCACGGGTCAGTCTGCCTACTTTGTGGGCAAGCCCAATCCGCTGATGATGCGCACGGGTCTCCGGATCCTGGGGGTACATTCCGAGGATGCGGTAATGATCGGCGACAGAATGGATACGGATATGGTGGCGGGCATTGAAACCGGTTTGGATACGGTGCTGGTGCTCTCCGGCGTGACGGATAAAAACGATATAAAGCGTTTTCCTTACCGGCCCAGACTGGTTCTGAACGGCGTGGGAGATATCCCCGGCCCGGCAGAGCAGAAATAAGGAGCGGAAGAAAGCCTTTCCCCGGGATATGTCCCGGGGATTTTTATGCGCTTTCTGGAAGCGGGGATGCATGCCGGTGGGAGATAGAACTGCATCTCAAAGAAAAAACATACCCGCAAGAGGTGCAAATGGGAATGTGAACCGATCTTCATACCCCCCTGCCCCATTGACAACGCAGGGAAAAGGGCATATGCTTTTACCAACCTGGAAGGTAGGTTTCATTTGATCAAAACGAAAGGAGAATGCGGATGGACTTTCAGTGCATGGCAGCCAAGAAGAATGTATACGCATATGTGTGTATGTGTCTGCTTTGCTATGCCCGGGCCCCGGTAGGCATTCCCTGAAAAGCAGACGATCAAAAAAGTATCTGTTTTCGGAAGGCTCCGGCGAGCCTTCCGTTTTTTTATGCCTGTATGCAGAAAGGAGTTTATATATGCCTGTTTCCGTTCCGCAGGGGTTGCCTGCCGAAGAACAGCTGAAAAAAGAAGGACTGCTGCTGTCCACCGAAAAGGAGGGGCGGGCGCTGAAGGTGCTGGTGCTGAATCTGATGCCCACAAAGCTGGAAACGGAGCTGCAGCTGGCCCGTCTGCTGGGGCGCACGCCGTTGCCGGTAAAAATGGAAATGCTGGGGGTGCACCGTATGCCCCGCCATACTTCCGCCGTGCATATGCAGCGGTTTTATCAGTCCTTTGAAGCGGTGGAGGAGCAATATTATGATGGACTGATCCTGACGGGCACCCTTGTGAAACGGATGCCCTTTGAACAGGTGGAGTATTGGCCGGAACTGTGCCGGATCCTGCGCTGGAGCATCACCCATGCGGGCAGCACCATGCATATCTGCTGGAGCGCACAGGCAGGGCTGTATTACCATTACGGGATAGAAAAGCAGGTGCTTTCGCAGAAGCTGTCCGGCATTTTTTCACATACGGTGTGCGCCCCGGAAAATCCACTGATGGCCGGGTTTGATGATGTGTTTACGGCTCCTCATTCCCGCTATTCTGCTGTGGAAACAGCCGGCATCCGGACGGTACCGGAGCCGGAGATTCTGGCGGAAAGCGGGGAAGCAGGCGTTTATGCGATCTGGGCCAAAAAAAGAAGGCAGTTGTTTGTTCTGGGGCATCCGGAATATGACAGGGATTCCCTGCAAAAAGAATACCTGCGGGATCTTACCGCCGATCGGGGGCTGCGTCCACCGGAACACTGCTTTGCGGAGGGAGATCTGAATCATCCGGTGCCATGTACCTGGCGCTCGGGGGCTACACTGCTCTTTGCCAACTGGTTGGGGGTTCTGGCCGAAAAGATATATCCTGCCCTATCCCGTTGATTTACCCGGTAGGTTGGTGGTATAATGAGAAAAAATAAACGGGAGAAGGTTCTATGATCTCTACAAAGGGACGGTATTCCATCCGTATCCTGCTGGATCTGGCGGCGAATGGCGGCGAAAAGTATATCCCCATGAAAGAGGTGGCTGCCCGGCAGGAAATTTCCTTGAAGTATATAGAAAAATTGACTCCCGTATTAAAAAGCGCCGGGTTTGTGGAAAGTGCCCACGGTATTGGCGGCGGATATCGACTGACCCGAAAGCCGGAGGCGTATACTCTGTGGGAGATATTGCAGCTGGCAGAAGGAGATCTGACCCCGGTATCCTGCCTGCATGAAGACGGAAGCGTGACCTGCTGCCGGGCGCCCCATTGCCGGACGCTCCCTGTGTGGCAGCGGTTTTATACCATGACCCGGGAGTACTTTTCCGGCATTACGCTGGCGGATCTGCTGCAGGATCCGGAGAAGCCTCTGTAAAGAATAATACTTGGTTTTGCGGGCATGGCCCGCTTTTTTGTATGCGAAAAACCGTTTACCGGAGGGAAGGATACATGAATTCGGTTGGGTATCATGAAAGCATGAGCTTTTGCGTTAAAATAAACTCCAAACCCGTTGACTGCACAAAACCTAAAATTGCCAAGAGAAGTTACAAACTGCGATGGAGAAAATGGGAATCTTTTGCAGTACACTTTTCAGCCGGCAGACAATATCTGCACCACATGACATACAATACGGCAAACAACAGAGATTACCGAAAAAAGGTTATTTTTATATAAAATTAACGAACATTCGGCAACCGAATGAAAACAGCTTATTCGCAGCGGACAGATTCATCGAAGCACAGGAGGATTTGGCCCCACGGTATCGTTTATAAAAAGGCTGTGTTACCGATAAAGCAATAAAAATGGATAAAAAACACAAACGAACAGTAGAACCGGTTCGTATAAAGCGGATAGTGCGGCATGGGGAAAGCCCGGCCGATTTTACAGCGGGGGGAGGAGACGACTATTTTTTCGCCCGGAGGGTGCAGGTATGGGCCCATTGCCCCAGCAGTTCTACAGCAGAGAATCCGGCTTCCTGCAGCAGGGTAGTTTCATGCTCCCGGGTAAGGGGCGTATCAAAGTGGTATAAGCCCTTTGACGGCAGTCCCTGAGTGCGGAGCTGGTGCAGCAGTTCCCGGCGGCAGCGGGTTTCTGTTTCCTCATCGGAGGCAAAATGGTCTGACAGAATAAAGTCGCTGCCGTCCTTCAAAGCGGTGTGAAGCTTTTTGTATAGGGGGAGCTTTTCTTCCGGAGATAAGTGGTGCAGGGATTCTACCGAGACTGCCCCGTCATAACAGTCCGTTCCCAGAGGCAGCTTCAGATAGGAGCCCTGTATCAGGGTAAGGACTTTATGCGGGAATTTTTGCTGCAGGGCACGGAGCATCCCCGGAGCCAGATCTATGCCCGTGATCCGGGCCGTGGGATTCAAAGCAAAATAATACTCCAGCTCCAACCCCGTGCCGCAGCCCAGATCCAGAATGACGGCTTCTGGGGTGCGGGGCAGCTGCGCGGCGGTAAAGGGGTAGAAATCCCGGGCGGAGTCTATGCAGTCAAGCTGGTGTGCATCGTAAATATCCAGGCGAGCATCAAAGAAAGATCCCATTTCTTCCAACGGTGTTTCTCCGACAGGAATACGGCGGCCGGTGATGAGCGTATAGCTGCGGGCATGGATGGTGAGCAGCACATTTTCTGCCCGGCAGTACAGGTTCTTTCCCAGGTGCAGAACGGTGCAGTCTTCCCGGGAAAGAAGATCCCGGCAGAATGCAACCGGGTCGGTGTCTTCGCTCAGGCAGAGGTTATGGCGGAGCCGGGTCAGCCCCAACGGGGTGGTGTGGAGCCGGGGAAGGGCGGCCAGCAGGGCTTCCTTTGCCTGCAGCAGATCCATATGATGCCTCCTTTTGTTTACGATTCGCCTCGCCCATGGAAGAACGGATAAGCTGTTTTCTTCCGAAGGGCAAATGCGCTGCCTCCGATCCGGCGAAGAAAAGAGATGTCGTTTTGGAGAGCTTAGCCATTTGGAGAGGCGGGATGCAGCACCGGCCAGATATCCGTGCCAATAAAGCCGTATTTCCGGTATAAGGTTTTCGGCTTTCCCGGAGAAAGACATTGCCCGGATATGGTGACGAACCGGGCGATACCTTCCTGCCTGCAAGACAGCGCGCACATCATGTACCGACCCCGCCTCAAACGGCGGCAGCTTTCGGATACCTGGATCCATTCCGGCGTGCCTTCATTGATCCTCCGATCCGGTTCGCCTGCCTGTGGCACTCTCTTTCAGTGCGATCCATAACTTCGGCACATATACGTTTCTGTGGGTATATGCCAGCGGGAAGTGCAGGCGGCTCCGTAACAGCCGGGATAGATTCCGGCGTGTGCCGCAGACGGAAATAGGGAGTGCCCTGGTATTCAGGATGATCCTCTGCCCCAAAACGTTGTAGCATATTTAGCCGCAGCCCTTGTGGCAGAGCTGTTTTCTTTGCCTTCCAATAGGGCGGGGAGGCATTTTGACAGGGGCATTCATATTCTTCAGACATGAGCGCCTGCTGAGTTCTTTGCTCCCTTTAACATTGTAAGCAAGCGTATTATTTCTGCAATTCCAGGTAAAAGTGGATACCCTCCTGTCGGGAGGCCAGCAGCGTAAGGCCCTTGGCCAGGCAAAAGGACAGAATGCTTTCCCGGGATTGGGCATCCAGCTTGCATATCCCATAGGATGTGTGCAGGAGTTCGCCCTCCAGATCCACATCCAGCTCCGTCACAAAAGGATTCGGATAAGCGCTCTTTACGGCGCAGTCCCAAAGGCACAGCCGTCCGTTAGGACAGAGGACCCGGATCCCTTCGGCAATGGCCCGTTCCTGCTCCCGGGCGGTCATGAACAGAAGGGAATAAAAAGCAGTGACGGCATCAAAGCTTTCATCTGCAAAGGAAAGGGCGGTGGCGTCCATGCAAAGCTTTGTGCAGGTATCCGGCGCTTCGTCCAGTTCCTCCTGCCGGTTGTCTATGGCGGTGACCCGGGAGCCGTACAGGCGGCCGATGATCCCTTCCCCGCCTCCGCCTATATCCAGAATGGAGCCGGTAAGCTCCTTTTTCAATGCGATCTTCATCCGGTAACTCCTTGATATTGTGCGAACTTCAAAAGTAATACTGATACAATCAGGCTTTTTATTTTCGTTCCATGGCAGAAGCAAAGTCTATCTCACGGGTCTGCATATATTCCGTTTGATCCAGACACTGCCGGATCTTCTCTCTGTCGGCACCGGCTTTTTTCAAACGCTCCGTTTCGCTGAACCACAAAGGAAGCAGACAGCGATACAGCAGGAGCGCCGCCTGTTTTTCTTCCGGGCAAAAGGCATAGTGAGCGGAAACCGTCTTCAGGGCCCGGAGAATGCAGTCTGTCTTATAGTCTTCTCCAAAGGCACGGGGCGCCATGACGCAGGGGACTTCCCGGAACAGATAGTTCAGCAGAGTATCTCTTCCGCAAAGGTTGAAATCATATACGCCCCGGAATCGTCCCGATTCATCCAGAAGCACATTGGTAGGGTTGGTGTCCGCCTGAAAAATGGAACGGGGCAGCCGGGGATACAGTTTTTTCAGTTCCTGGCGGTTCTTCTCCCAGCGAGTCCAAATCCGCTGCACCTGAGGTTGAAAATCTTCTGGCAGGGCAGCGGCAGTTTTTTGCCATTCCAGGGCATTTTCCAGCACTTCATCCACAGGATCGCTGGGGCAAAAGGTTTCAAACAGGCAATATCCGGAGGGAAAATCGCAGAAATCAAAACGGGCGGCAGCTACTTGGGCCGTCATGGTCAGCATGTCCTCACAGTAAGTATAAAAGCCGTTTTTTGTGATGCTTTCCTCCGGGAAACTTTCTGCCGATGCGTAAGGGGAGAAGGTCTCACCCCAAAGAAGGCAACTACGGCCCTTGTATGGCACGGTAGGGAAGCGGCCCTCTGCATCCGGCAGGATTGTGGGGCAATAATAGCCCAGCTGCCGGTATGCTTCGGCACAGCGCTGCCAGATCGTCAGCCGGTGGGCAGTGGAAAAATCATTGCATGCCAGCTTGAGTACAAGCTTTTCTCCGTTTTCCCATCGGGCCAACAGGGTTTCCCGAAAATCAGATTCACCCCGGCTGGTATTTTTTATCTCTATATGAGAGGGGATTTCCCGGTCGAAACGGGCAAAGAGCGGTCCATATTCTTCCATGTGGCGTCCTCCGGCGGTGTAAACTGCATTCAGTGTAGCATAGGGACAAGGTCGTTTCAAGTGCCGGGAGCAGGGGAGGCGTGTAGCCGGGGTGGGGGCGCTGGGGCGGCATGCCGCTGCCGGACCGCATAGCGGTCCGGCCTTTGGCGCCGCAGGCGCCAAATTCAGCGCCCCCCTGCGTATATGGATCCGGCTTGCTTTGCAGCGTCCCCAGCTTCGTATACCGAGCAAGCGTCGGATTATTCACAGCTTCGCCTTCGGAATGTCTCGCAGCATACTTGTCGTTTTCGTACCGCAGAGATAAGCCGTGAAAGAAAGGGATAGTCTTTTGGGCGGTGCTGTGATATGATTATATATAATTTCAAACGAAAGGCGGAATCGCCCCGCTGGGACAGACCCGCCTGGGAAGGAGGCACGCTTTGCACTTTACCAAGATGCAGGGATTGGGGAATGACTACCTTTATATATATACCATGGAGGAGCCCCGGCAGCCGGAGGCTCTGGCCCGCCGCCTGTCTGACAGGCACTTTGGCCCGGGGGCCGATGGTATGATCTGGATCTTACCCTCCCGATCGGCGGATTTCCGTATGCGCATCTTCAATGCCGATGGCAGCGAAGCGAAAATGTGCGGCAATGGTATCCGCTGCCTGGGCAAATATGTATACGACAACGGTCTGACGGATAAAACGGAACTGACCGTAGAAACCCTTTCCGGTCTGCGGCGGCTGACCCTGCATCCCGGCAGTGATGGACGTATTGCATCCGTTTCTGTGAAAATGGGCATGGCTCGGGTGGAAAAACCTTTGTCTCTGGCACTCCCGGAAACATCCCTGTCCTGTATACCCGTTTCCGTAGGGAATCCCCATGCCGTGACCTTTGTCAAAAACGTTTCCGCCGTGCCTCTTGCAGTCTGGGGGCCTCTGGTAGAGAAATATCCCACCTTTCATGACGGGGTCAACGCCGAGTTTGTGGAGGTGCTTTCTTCCCGCTGCTTTCGCATGCGGGTGTGGGAGCGGGGCAGCGGCATTACGCTGGCCTGCGGCACCGGAGCCTGCGCCAGCGCGGCGGCGGCGGTGGCGGCGGGATACTGCCCGGCGAAAGAAGAGATAACTGCCCGGCTGGATGGGGGAGAGCTGCAAATCCGGGTGTATCCTTCCGGAGAGGTCGTCATGACCGGACCTACCGTAACCGTATATAAAGGAGAAATTGAGCTATGAGCCGCATGAATCATCACTACGGGGATCTGCCGGATTCCTACTTCTTTACCCAGTTGGGTGAGCGCACCCAGGCCTTTATGAAGGCGCATCCCGGGGAATCCATTCTGCATCTGGGTGTGGGGGATGTAACGCAGCCCCTGTGCCCCGCCGTTATAGAAGCCCTGCACCGGGCCGTAGAGGAGCAGGCGCACGGAGAAACCTTTCACGGCTACGTGGCGGAAAACGGCAGCCGTTTTTACCGGGAGGCCGTTCGCGGCTATTATCTTCTTCGGGGGATAGAGCTGGATGCCGGGGAGATCTTTGCTTCCTGCGGTGCTGGAGATGAGCTGGGGGACGTGTTGGATCTGTTCGGCCCGGAAAACACGGCGCTGGTGCCGGAACCCGCCTACCCTGCCTATGTGGATACCAATCTGATGGCCGGGCACAAGGTCATTCGCCTGCCTGCCGGGCCGGAATGCGGGTTTGCCCCCTGGCCGGATCCTTCCGTACAGGCGGATATACTGTATCTGTGTTCTCCCAACAATCCCACCGGGGCCGTGTATACCCGGGAAAAGCTACAGGCCTGGGTGGATTACGCTAATGCCCGGCAGGCAGTGCTGATCTTCGATGCCGCCTATGAAGCCTTTGTGGGGGATCCTGCCCTGCCGCGGAGCATTTACGAGATCCCCGGCAGCCGTACCTGCGCCATAGAGATTAGCTCCCTGTCCAAAACCGCCGGGTTTACCGGCACCCGCTGCGGCTACACCGTGGTGCCCAAAGCGCTGGGACGGGAGGGCATGTCCCTCCACGCCATGTGGGTGCGCAACCGGGCTACCAAGACCAACGGCGTTTCCTACATTCTGCAAAAGGGAGCCGCCGCCGCCTTTACGCCCGAAGGCATAGCCCAGACCCGGGCGGCCATTGCCGTATACAAGCAGAACGCCAGGGTACTTATGGAGGCGCTGGATCGCTGCGGTCTGTGGTACTGCGGCGGGGAAAACGCCCCTTACATCTTCCTGCGCTGCCCGCAGGGGATGGACAGCTGGACTTTCTTTGAGTATCTGCTGGAGCACGCCCGCATCGCCGCCACGCCCGGCGTAGGCTTCGGCCCCTGCGGGGAGGGGTATATGCGCCTTTCCTGCTTTGCCCGCCCGGAGGAGGCCCGGGAGGCCGCCCGCCGTCTGGAAGCGCTGCTCAAGCCCTGATTCACCCGCGCTCAACGCCCCGGATACCGCCCGGTTCCGGGGCTTTTTTGCGCCCCATTACCGATAGGCCGTTACTCCGGCTCATATGTGCGAAATTTGGGTTTATTTATGAAAATCATATGATTTCCAACTTTAACTTATTGACTTTTCCCCGCCGTTGCGGTACTCTATGCATGTATACAAGGGATACTGTCTCCATAGGTGGGAAGGTGTCTCTATTCATAGAACCGGAGCGGAAAGGAAACAAGGAGGATTCAACATGAGCAAGCGGAAAAAGAAGGGCGTAAGCACCAAGGTATTCCTGTCCCTGCTGGCACTGGTGCTGGTGGTGGGCTGTGCCGTAGGGGGCACCATTGCCTGGCTGACAGCCACAACGGAACCTGTGGTGAACACCTTCACCTACGGGAAGATCAAGATCGAACTTGCCGAAACCACAGGCACCGAGTACAAGATCATCCCCGGGGTAAACATCTCCAAGGATCCCAAGGTCACCGTTAAGGCTGACTCTGAAGCCTGCTGGCTGTTCGTGAAGGTCGGGGAAGCCAACTGGCCTACTTTTACTGATAAAGATGGAAGAAAAGTTTCCTACACTATCGCAACCGGCTGGAAGGAATTGCCCGGTGAATCCGGTGTCTACTACCGCGAAGTTGAGGCCGTTACCGCCGATACGGGTTTCTATGTTCTCGCAGGCGACACGACCTATCCCAACGGTGTAGTTACCGTCAGCGAAGAACTGACCAAGGCAGAGGTCAACGGCATCACCACGCAGCCCACGCTCACCTTCACGGCCTACGCAGTGCAGAAGGACGGCATTGGCACCGCCGCCGATGCCTGGGACAAGGTAAAAAACAACTAAGCAATGTTTTCCCTACATCCATCGAAAAGGAGAAGGAATATGAAGAAGAAACTCACCGTTCTGGCTGTGCTGGCCCTGTGCCTGGGGCTGGCCGCTACCGGCACCTGGGCCTACTTTACCGCCCAGAAGCAGGTGCACAACGTCATCACCACCGGCAAGGTAGACATCCGCCTGCTGGAGTGGGCCGACGCTGACCGCACCCAGCCCTTCGAAAACCTCACCGGCATCATGCCCGGCATGGAGGTCACCAAGATCGCCGAGGTAAAGAACATTGGCACCGCCCCCGCCTTTATCCGTGTGCAGGTGGTGGTAGACGTTTACTCCGCCGAAGGGAATGCACTGGATTCCGCCCCCGTCAAGCTGGATTTCAACCAGACGGACTGGATCTATTACGACGGGTACTACTACTACAACCGCATCCTGAACCCCGGCGAGACCACCGAGCCCCTGTTCACCACCGTCAGCTTTGACGTATTCATGGGCGATGCCTATCAGGAGGGCACCACCTATGTAAACGTGCACGCAGGCGCTGTGCAGTCCGCCAACAACGGGGAGGATCCCCTGCAGGCCACGGGCTGGCCCTCCTTCGCCCCGCCTGAACCCACCATCGTGCCCATCACCGGCGCATAAGGGAGGTAAAGCATGAAAACAAAAGTAATTTCCCTGCTCCTGTGCCTGGTTATGGCGCTCAGCCTCGTCCCCGCCGCTCTGGCGGAGGGGGAGGATCTTTCCGTTTACAACGGGAACGAAGCCGTCACCGCCCAGCAGCTTGAAAAGAATACCGGCAAGACCCTCACCCTGGCGGTGAAGGCCGAAGCTGCCGCCTACCAGTGGCAGATCCATATTGAGGGCGATCTGTGGGCCAACATCTACGGGGAAACCGGCAAGGCCCTCACCGTCCATTCCGGCATGGTCTCCGGCCGGGGCAGCAGCGCAGAATTCCGCTGCCTGATGGATAAGACCCCCTCCGAAACCGTTACCGTAACTCTGGTAGAGGGGCAGCCCGCCAAGGCCCCCGCCCCCAAGGCTCCGGAAGTGCTGAAGGAAGCCCAGCCCGTAGGCGAGCCCCGGATCGTGGAGCCTGCCGCTAAGGCCGCCCCCAAAGCGGAGGAGGCCCCTGCCAACGACCCCGCCGAAGGGGACGAAAACCCCGTAGCCCCCGCCGCGGAAGGGCAGGCAGACGAATCCCCCGCTCCCAGCACCAGCACCTATACTATTATAATCAACTATCAGTTTGCAAACGGTACGCAGGCCGCCCCCTCCTGGAGCGCCACTGTAGCCACCGGCAGCACCTATACACAGGACATCCAGAGCCCTGTGGTGGTGGGCTATACGCCCAGCGAAACGGTGGTTCATGTGAATACCTCCGAGGCCAAGATCTACACCGTTACATATCAGGCTGCCGAGGTGGACTTTACGGTCAAGCACTACCAGCAGAATGTCTCCAATGACGAATACACGCTGGCAGACACCGAGACGAAGAAGGGCTTTACCGAGTCTGCGGTTGGAGCCGGGCTTGCTAAGACGGACTATACCGGCTTCTACTCCCTGCTCTACGATACCACGACCACGATCGCGGCGGACGGCAGCACAGTGGTCGAAGTGTACTATGACCGCTACTACTATCTGATGAACTTTGATCTGGACGGCGGCTACGGCGTGGAGCCAATCTACGCCCGCTACGGTGCGCCGATCAGCATCGGTACGCCCGAAAAGCCCGGCTATAGCTTCAACGGCTGGGATAAGAATCTCCCCGCCACTATGCCCGCAGATAACACCAGCTATAAGGCAAACTGGAAAATCGGCGAATCCGGCTTTACCGTTGTGTTCTGGTATGAGAACGCCAATGACGACGGCTACAGCGTAGCCGGAACGTATACGCCCGCCAATGTGAAGCCCGGTACGCAGAAAAAGAGCGAGGACTACAAGGATCAGAGCTTTACCGGTCGGGACGACAAGCATTTTACCTATAACGCCGCCAAGTCCGAGACTGTCACCGTCAAGGGCGACGGCTCTACCGTGCTGAATGTGTATTTCACGAGAAATGTGTATACGCTGACGTTTAAGAATGGAAACATCAAAATTGTCTGTGGCAAAGTTGAACATGAACATAGCTCCGCTACTTGCTGTGATAAGTCGCATGATTGGTCTTGCAACGGTTATGGCATGTTTGGAAGATGCAATACCAAAAACTGCCCGGTTGGTTACGAACATGAGCACACGACCGGTGGGTGGGGCACTGAATCTTGCTATGAAATTTCCGACCTGACCATCACCGCCAAGTATCAGGCAGACATCCATAGCAACTTCCCCATCAAGGATGGGGATGAGACCATTTGGTGGGAGGTTCCAAGCGGCTGTAAGTCCTTTAAACCGGGAACGCAGCTTGGCAGCATTGATACCATGCCCGGCGAAAATATTACGTTTACACGGGACGATAGTAAATCCGGAGCCGTTATTTGGTACTATTTCGAAACACTGAATGGGGAGTCTGGAGAATATACACACGGCGGGAAAAATTTCATGCTTTACAAAAAAATCGACATTGAGAAGTCTGGATATCTTACCTATACTGAAGAATTCCATGATATTACGGGATTTACTCAGTGGTGGTCGGATCCGTCTTTCAGTAAGATGGAGCAGGGGGGAAAAACAAACGGAGTCAATTCTAACAACTACCTCTGCTACACCCGCAACAGCTACAACCTGAAATTCTACAACTACAATGCATATGTGGACGGTAAGGGCGGCAGTGTACAGTACGAAGCACCGCTGAGCAGCCACTATTTTGAGCCGGAATATCCTGCCAATCTGGAAAAGAACGCCTATGTGTTCGACGGCTGGTACACCACGGCTGGCTGCTATGAGGGTTCCAAGGCTGACCTGAACACCATGACCATGCCTGCCTCCGACGTGATCCTCTACGCCAAGTGGACGCCCAA
>ERZ827108.617-NODE-617-length-58504-cov-4.284299_pt1 | contig 58504 bp, 88 predicted proteins | sample MGYA00519921_ERZ827108 | MGnify/ENA primary metagenome ERZ827108 (study PRJEB31778, sample SAMEA3449258) | human gut metagenome | biome: human gut; feature: human-associated habitat; material: faeces | place: United Kingdom | collected 2010/2012 ...
TGTGAGAAATAGCTTGTCCCTAATTTGTCAAGATTTACAGGATGAGCATGGCGTCCCGGATATTTATGAATTGTAACCTAAATCTAACATTTGTTGGGTTGCATTTTAATAGGAAGTTATTCTTTATCTGCCTGCTCTCGCTCGTTATCCGTGTCGTAAAATTCCTCCACGTCTGGACCCTCCCCATATTCTTCTGCACACTTCTTGCTGTCGGGATAAAGGAACATACACGCCCCTTCCGTTATACTACAGCCATATCCATGATATTCGTCTGTGTGATACGCATATTTGCATTTTCCTGCCATCTTCGTTCCTCCTTAATAAAACGGTAATTTTTCACCATCATCGGCACTCATAAATCCATCAGATCCTTCCTGTGCCTTCGGCTGCTGTCTCTGCTGACTACTTGAACGATTTTGTTCTCCTGCCTGATTATTCTGCTGGCTGGCAGCTTTGCTCTCTGCAAAATCCTGTTCCTCGATCACTATATCGGTTGTATATACTTTCTGTCCGTCTTTATTCGTATAGCTACCTGTTTGAATTCTTCCGGCAACTGCAATCTTTGTACCTTTCCGGAAATATTTTTCAGCAAACTCTGCTGCTCTTCCGAATGATACACAATTGATATAATCTGCTGACACTTCATTATCTCTCTTGATTCTTCGATCTACAGCAAGAGTAAACCTGGCAACAGCTGTTGTATTCTCTCCCTGAGAGTATCTCACCTCTGGATCTCTGGTAAGACGCCCCATTAAAATAACTTTATTCATAACTTCTATTTCTCCTTTACATAATAAGGGCAGTTCTCTGCAAGATCATAACTGCCCAACGTATCGCATTGCATTCTTCTTTCTTTGGACAGCATATACAACAATAGTCCAAATTTTCCGAACAACTTAATCTGCACTTTCCCTCCATCATAAGCCCTCTCTTTTCGCTGTTCCATCTTTTTTATCATCCCTAGCATATTCCAATGTATTTTCCGCTTTCATCCACTCCAATATATCTCCATAGCTATCACGGATATAGATTTCCTGTTCTCCCTCTCCTGCCATAGAAATATAATAATCATCGTCTTTTTCAAATGGTTCTATGTTATGCAACCATTCCGCCAGCTCCTCATCTGTCATACTTCGGATTCTATCTGCATTTGTAAATACAAACTTCTTTCTCAGCGCATCCAGCTCTATCGCAGCCTCTTTCTGTTCTTCCGTCAGATCTTCTGTAGTAAATCCTGTATCCCATTTCAGCTTCTGGCCACATTTCTCACAGAACATCTTTTTTCTGAAATCATGAGGTTTCTTTCCAGAAAGCATTTTTCTTTCTCCGACCACTGCCCCACATTCCGGGCATCTCCACCAGTTGTTTGTCTGCATCTCGCATTCTCCGTGCCCGTCTGCATATTCTATAAATACCGGGCTTTTTTCATTCATACGGAGTATAGGCTTTTTTGAATCTGCTTTTTCTAATGCCTGTTTTGCCTTCTCAAACGCTTCTCGTTCTTTTGCAGTAAGAGTATAAATTTTATCTATCCTATCTGCAATATCATTCAAAAGTTCCTTTGCTTCTTTTGCGTGCATAGCTTTCATTTCTCCATCTCCTCCAATTTCTTTTCTGCTTCCCAACGATCAAAAAATAAAGTTTTTCCTATTTCACTCACCTCTACTTCTGTTGTATCAGTACACCAGTCTGTAGGATCTAAGTCATTTTCCGGGTTCGGTTTTCTGTAAGGGAAAATCTCTTCATCTGCGGCAAGCATAATATATGGTTTTGCGTCTATCGGATTAATTCTCAGTCCAAGGTGCATACATTCGACAAGCCCGCAGGCAGCATGAATAAGGTAAACCATACAACCATCTTGAGCATATGCTTCCTTGCACGGCAATCTCACCAGCAAGCCGTCTTCCTCGGCTCTCTCATACTCTCCTAACTTGTTCGATACTGCACTCAACACAGGGCATTCATCCGTTCCGCAATATTCACCATCATACGGACAATCGCTCGCACACCGCTTTATCCATGCTCTTCCTTCTAAAACAGAATCTTCTGTTAATCTTTCCATTTACTGCTCTCCTTTTTCTTCCAGATATTTACGCTCCACATCGCGCCCATCATATTCTGCTGTGTTCCCAGCTTTCATGTATTCCTGATAACGTTCATAGCGTCTTTTCATAATTTCTATGCTACTGCTCCTGAAATGACACCAGAAGCGATCTCCGTCCTCATCTTCAACGCAAATTCCAACGTCCAGCAATTCATCTGAAAACATTGCGTGTTTTGGAATAATATTATAACAGCTTCCAATTATGGTCAGTTTTTCTTTTACGCACGCCTGCGTCAACTCCCAAGGATCAGATGATAACCAAGAGTTCCACATCTCGTGTGGACCAATTTCATAACTTTCAAGGCGGTTCTGAATAGCCTTTACAAATTTCCCTGCCTTTTGATTGTATTTCGCTCTGATTTCATCCTCTGTCATTTTTATTCCAAACAACGTCCCATGTGAAGGATATTTTTCTTCCGTTCCTCCAGGTTCCCACAATTCAAGAATAACATGGGCTACATTTACCTCTTTTACATATCCTTTAAAACTTCCCCATAAACTTTCTTGTTTGACTCCACATATTTCCTGCCCTTTTTTTAACTGTTTGTATGTAACGTATTTTTCCTCTGTCACTCTGCTCCTCCTGTAATCTCATCAAGGCAAGCGTTCCAGCCAGCTGCGGCAATATTTTTTGTTGCTTCTATATTGCTGACTGAATTAATGTATTCTTTTTTCTCCGGCAACGGCTTCAGCGGGCACCAGTCAGGCTTTGTTTCACTTTCCAAATCAAAATATTCCTCTTCTATTAATACTTCTGCATCCGTTAAACATCCATTTAATTCGCAATATCCGCAGTCGGTATCATTGCCGTCCGCACAACTAAACGGACACCAATAACAGTTCTTCGGCGTGCATAACACTAATGCTGATCTAGTCATTCAACCATCCCTCCGGTTTCTCACATCTTTCGAATTCAATCACCCACACATAAGGATTTATATCCCAACAGCGAGGGCTCCTAATTGGATTTTTAATAGTGCTGTCCCAAATCTTGGCAAAACGCTCTACCGCAGTCTGACTCATTTTTTCTTCAACTCCAACATTCTTTCCATTCTTCCAGTTTGCTCCCTCTGCTTTTGCCTCGTCTTCGGTAATTTCCTGCAACCGTTCCAACCTTATACCTGTAATTCTCAAAAAAATACGCGCCGCTTCCTTTGGCATATGAATTGATGGTTTCCACGGTTCGCTGGCATCTTCTGAATTCCCAACACTTGCCTTATATCCATAAAATTCTTGTAAATGGCAGCTTTCGCCTTTTTCGACTCGCTTTGTGTATTTATGCCAAGTTTCTCTTACATAAAGTATGTCGCCCGGATGATACGGCGTATAATGTTCAACAAAATCATCAACACCAATGAGACCTGACCATTCGCCTTTTATCAAAACACTCCAAGACTTTCCCTCTGAATCAAACGGAATCGCTCTTTTTACAGCTCTTCTGGTGCAAGTCTTTCTTCCGGCTAAAATTGCCTGTACCATTTCTGTATTAAATAATATTGGAAGTATTTTACTCATTTCAAAATCTCCTCTCGCTTGTTCTCTATAATCTGCCACAATTCTCTCGGTAGTTCTATCAATGGACACCAAACCGGCACCTCGCTCGAATCCTCAATAAACAGATCTGTCATTTTGCACTGAAATTTCGTATAACGAATACCTCCATAAAGGCACACACAATTTATACATCCTCTTGGTCTATCCATTATCAGAGCAACTTTTTCCTCTGCTTTCTCAGGTTTTTCGAATACTTCGTATGTCTCTTCAAAAATTCTCTGTGCGCATGGATAAAACACCCCTTTAACGTCACGAATGATATAATCTCCAATATTTACATTCATTCTTTCCATAGCAGTTGTGATAACAAGTCCACCTTCAACTGCCGGTGGATCATAGTCCAGTCTATCTCCCGTCAAGAAATCATATATTTGTCTGAAATTTTCTCCGGTCCATTGAATAGCATCAACAATTATCAGCTTCTTTCTGTACTTCATCTTTTACCCCACCTCTTTTCACAATATTGATTGCTTTATCTAATGCGTTTCCTACTTTTTCATAAGCAAAATCTAGTTTTTCATCTCCCGTATTTGCTATTGAGAACCAATACATTGCTTTTAAGTCTTTCAACTGCTTTGCAATCTTGTCCACATCAAAAGCTGTCGGCTGCTCGTCAATCTTTTCAAGAATCTCTAAATCATCAGAATATGTACAATGCACTACATGCTTCAACTTGTCTGCATCAATCAGTCTCATCTCCATACCTCCTATTCCATTCATTCGCGATCAAATTTATCAAAAGTTCTTTTATCTCTTTGCTCCCCTTAAAGCTCCTTTTCATAACAACTTCACAGTGCTTGCAACACACCTTAGTGCTTAATGTCTGAGCATTTACACTGACCTCTGCTTTTCCGCCGCAAAACGGACAAGGTTTTAATTTCTCCATTCTCATCCTCACTTTCTCTGTGATTCCCTGTTATCTCTAAACCGAAAACAGGTCAAAGATTGTCAGTTGTCCTTCTGGCAGTACCTTTTCTTTTACAATGCTTGTAAGGTTTTCCAGTTCTTTTCGGATTTCATGTGCTCTATCGCTGTAATTGCTGCTTGCAAGCCTTCTCATTGCCACTAAATTATGTTGCTTTCCAACTTCTTCATATCCGTTAATTATCTGGATAAATCGTTTTGCTTTCTCTTCAGAACTTTTCTCCAACCAGATGTAATCCGGATCCTGTTTCACTTGATTCAGCAGCCTCTTAAATTCCTTCGATATTTCACTTTCCTTCGCCATGAAATCATCTAGTACTTTTTCTGGAACCGGCAGGTAATATTCCTCCGGATAATCCCCTTCCTGCAATTCTTCCTCACACAGCCTACGTCCATATATGATGTGATTCCTTACCAGGTTCAGGTTTACTCCATCAGTCCAAAATGGATCGTTGCCTCCGTTTTCCCGGAGCCTTTTCCATTGTTCATGAGATTCCCTGATAACCTCAGCAAGCTGTTCCTTTCTGCTCCTCTGCCTTTTTGCCATTTCCTATGCTCCCAAACTTCGCTTCGATTGCCTCTTTGATCTTTCCTCTCAGCGCCGGTCCTACGCCTTTGACCTCTCCGATCACTTCCATAAGCTGCTCGTCAGTAATTGTTTTGACCGCTTTCTCGGTTACGGATTTTTTACCATCATTGAAACCGTTAATATAAATACGGGTACAGAATTCATCGAACTGCTGATGATCATACTTTTTTACTGTCTTATAAACCTCTCTTGTAGTCGCATATCCTACTGCCTTTTTCTTCGCCATTATTTCGCCTCCACATACAAAACACTATTTGTATTACAGTTAAATTCCAGACATAATGATTTCCACAACGTTTCCAAGTCTTTCATATCTACCGCATCTAATTCCGTCTGGTCTTCTGCTCCTTCGTTATTAACAAACCCAATGCGATATGTATTTAAGCATCCATAAGCTTTCTTCACGATTCCCTTTCCTGCTTATTAAGCATAGATACCCACCATTCTTCGTCTTTTTCTGATTCAAACTGGCACAAATTATGCAACCATACAGCCAGCTCCTCATCACTCATTGAACGAATCCACTCAGCGTTTGTCATGTCAGATTCCCCAGTTCTTTTTTCACCCTTTCCAGTGAACGTCTGGCATTATCCGTAAGCTGTCTCTGCCAGCAATTATTTTTCGGGCTCCATCTGAACCCGTTCTTTTTCAAAACATCTCTCACTTCTGCTTCTGGTTTTCCATTAAAGAAAAGCTGTAAACGCATGATTTCCGTATTTTCTACGGTACGGAAATACTCATTCTCGCTTTCAGTATTTCCTTCCGCTTTAGCCGCTCTGAGCTTCTTGAGGCGGTCTTCGATCCGGTGAATCTCCGCATTATTTCTTGAAAGCTGATATGTGGCAAATGGCTTATCATCAAAATGCCATGTTGTCTGCATTTCTGATTTAAGATCATCAATCTGTTCCTGTGTCAATACAGGGCAATCATCCAGAGTTTTATTTTTTCTATAATAAGCATTTACAGCTTTCATTTTTTCCTGTGCTTCCTTCAATCCATCCAGTTTCTTTTCCAAACGCTCCACCGCATCTGCATCCCCAGATTTAATAATGCCCTTTCCATTTTTTATGCTCTGGATCCAGTTCAGCATCTTCTGGATTTCCTGGAACTCTTTGTAGTTTCTATCGGACGCAGCATTCTGTCTTTCTTTCTTCCTTACTGGAAAGTTCGCCGGTCCACAGATCATAACTGACGGACACATACAGCCGATACGGCTTCGATCATTCAAATTGGCTGCCATCTTTTTTGAATATCTATTTGCAATATCATACACTCTGGCTGCTTCCTCCGGTCTACTCTCAGCAACCTTGTCTGCCAGATCATACGCTTTGTCAACATATCCTTTGTATTCCGCTGTCAAGCTGCCTTCTTTGTAATCCCGAAACGACATCATCTCATGAGCAGACCTTGCGGACTGCTCATTGATCTCGTAATAGATTCTTTCTTTCATTCTTCCTTTTCCTCCTCTTCGTCTGATAATTCATCCAAGAATCCGTACAACTGAATGATTTCGTCCTCATTCAACTTGGATTCGATTCTTTCTGCAAAATCACAAAATCTTTCGCATAACGGTTTCTGGGATTCTCTAATCTTTTTATTTTCTTCCTCCACATCCTCAAAGTATGTAGAAGCAAGAATAACTTTTTTCTTTGCCTCGGAAACAATGACCGGTTTGTAACCTCGCTTTTTTAAGGCTTCCATATCTTTCTGATCTGTAACCGGTGCTGCCTTCGCACCATATTCATTGATAAAATCTTCTGCAATCTCATTTTTCAGGTCTTCCGGTACGCGCTCACACATAATGTACTGGCCGCTGTATGAATCAATAGATTTCTTCAACAGTTCTGCATTCTTAGCATTTTCAACCATTTTGGAAGCGTACCAGCAAACATCGAATGAATTTACCATGTTTCTGTCTCTTTCCAATCTCACATAGCAAGGCTTGAAATCTACTCCAATGTCAAGTCTTGGTTCTTCGCAGATATATAATCCTCCGACAAATATCTTTCCTTTATGTTCCGGACTTTCCAGAATATCTCCATACATTGTTTCGATTTTCTGATAATCTCCCTGTAAATGAAGATTGGAATTTGTGACTTTCTCATATTCTTCTGGCGAAATTCCGGAAATTTCAATCATAAGGCTATGATCTGGTACTTTCTCCCATACTGCCGCAGTTTCTACAAAAAATGTAGGTACTAAAGCACCATCATATTTTCTGGATTTTACCAGTCTCGGTCTCCAGACTTCACGCCTGCAGTAATTGTTGAATACAACTGTTTTACCTAATCTCAGAAGAACAACTGTTGCAATTTTGTACCCTTCTCCATGATTCCCGATCATTGCATCATCATCATTTTTAGTGGTCGTTCCGAACAGAAGTGTCTTAATATCCAGCTCGCTATGCTTGTTTCCGATTATCAATTTTTCTTCTGCCTCGTCATATTCAAATAACATTTTGTTGCTGCTGTCTCTGGTTTCCTCATCAATGGAGTTCTGAAAGAACTCTCTTACTGCTTCTGTTACGCCCCATCCCGGGACATAATCTGCGCTGATGCTCAATTCATATTTTCGCATTTTCTTCTCTCCTGTTCTCTGTACTCTTTCATTGTTGGACGTTTCCCGTCCAGATCATCCCATGTATAAGGCTCTTTAGTTTCCTGCTCATAATTTGCTTTGTAGCAGTCTCGACATACGCACCGACCGCTGAGCCATCTCATTTCGCCCCAGTATTCAGGTTTCTTGCATTCTTTGCAGATCACAATTTCATCATTCAATGTCATGCCCCCCTTGTTTTCTTCCTGCCCCTGTGTTAATATCAAACCGAAGCGGCGGCAGGTGAAAACCGCTCCGGTTCGTTGGATTTTGGCTCCGGTTCTATTTCTCAGGTAGGCTCCGGAGCCTTATTCTTTTGTTTCTGGTGTTTCCTCTTTCTCTGTTCCATTCGGAACATTTGTGTCAGTGATAAAATTGATAAGTTCTATTGCCTTGCTATCGCTCAGCCCCTGTGCTTTTACCCACATCATTGCCCGGGCTGCTTCTTTTGCTGTCATTGGCATGTTGCTGTATTCCTCCACTTTCTCACCTGCCTTTCAGAACTCTAAGTTTTTTATTTCTTAAACTCATTAAATTGAGTTCTTGATTATAATTTAACACGTAGTTAGTAGTTGTCAATACCCTCTTTTACATTTTTCTCAATTTTATGAGTTTTTAATTCCAAAGAATACCCCATTGTTGCGAACAATGCCTGAATGCATTCATAGCTGACCTGTTCTTCATCTGTACTTGCGAAAAAATCTGCAATTTCTTTTTCTCCTGGATCTGCTGCATCTTTCTTTTTCTCAACTACCAGATCATAGTCCAAGGCTGCAAGAATCTTTCTCACCGTCTCAAAATTTGGTCTGCTATTTTTATTCAGCTTTAACCAAAGATTCTGTCTACTGGTTCCCACTTTTTCTGCCAACAGATCATATGTCATTCCCCTGGCTGCCATTTCCTTCTTGATAAATTCTACAATGTTCTGCATTTCTTCCTCCTATGCTACCCGGTACTTATATTCAATACATTCCCAGTGGCCGTTCCATTCTGCCGAATCAGCCACGATTCCTTTCTGTTTCTCCACTATCTCAAGCAGATCACCTTCATACAGTTCTTCCATCGGATAGCCCCGTTCTTTTTCAATTTCCTCGATTTCTTCTTCCAGAAATAAATTTCCAGTTGCATATACCGATTCGTCCTGAGCCCACAGACCGTATTTTCTTGGCTTCTCCAATTCCTCCCGGCGGTGCTCCCAGTATTCATCTTCGCCTGGTATTCCACACATAATGTCTCGCCTCCTCTTATTTTTTCTGCCCCAATTTTCTGATGCAGATTGCTTTATCAATCAAGCAGGCATTCCTGCGAGATGCTGTATTTTTCTTTCAGCTTTTCAAAAGCTCTGTTTGTTACCCGGTATTCATTCCAGCCAACTCTATGATCTTTTGAACAGAAATCTTTTTCCTGATATTTCTTTATGAACTCAATGCCTCTGCCTTTAAGCTCCAGCGGAGTATCAATGAACCAGTGCTTTCCGTAATATCCTCTGGATGCTTCCATCTGACAATCTGGTTTCTGACCTCCCATTTCTGGTGTATAGCGATATACTCCTGGACCCTCAACAACTTCTTTTTCTATCGGATCCGGTTTTACCATCTCTAATCGTTTCTCTCGTCCCTGCTCTGTCAGCTTCTGGGCTTCCCCATCCAGCAGACCTCCAACTTTTTCCAACTGATCTATGCTCTCAATATAGGTATTGAGAACATCCTTTGTAGCTGCAACAGCAATCAGTCTGGAAAGGTTATCATAACCATTGCTGACTGCCTGCGTTTTTACTGGAAACTGAATAATCTGTGCCATGCCCTTCGTCCTCCTTATAATCTTTTTAACTTTTCAATCTCTCTCATTCCTTCGATATATCTTCTGCATTCTCCATATGAACCGGAATATACAATGTTTCCATTTCTGGCTACTGCGCATCCATCTGTAAAATGAAGAAGATCATAAATATCTCCGTTTACCAGTTCATAGCTCTCCATGTTTTTCTCCTTTCTATCTGCTCATTCTGTTTAAGATTTCTGCTCTGCAAAGGTCAATATCTTCCAGAAGAGATGCTTCGAATTTTCCCTCGCTTGTTTTCAGGGATGCTTCGTACTGTTTCATCAGATCCTCGTTGCTCATACCTTTAAGAATTTCTGCTTTCTGTTCTCTTGTCATGTCTATTGCCTCCTTTTACTCATTATATTGTGTTATTAAGTTTTTCAACTCGTTATTATGAGTTTAATATAACACGTAGGTTAGTAGTGTCAATACCCTGTTTTACAAAAAATGAGAAAAAATTAAGGATAGCTCATTTTATTGAGCCATCCCCCTTTAGCTTTATTCCGTGCCCTCCTGCATATTCTTCAATAATTCCCACGCCATCTTGAACCCTGCGTAGAATCCTGTTTCCTCCGCTGCTGCTCCGTACTGACTTACCCATAACATAATATCATCTATGCCGCCATGCCCGATTTGTAGCTCATTCAATGTATCAAGAACCTTTTTATATGTAACTGCCATTCTTTCTGGATCCGGTTCATCACTCTCAATCCGATGTTCGTAATATCCTTGAAATATCTGCTGTAATGCTGTCATGCTTGTACCCCCAGGATTTTTTGTATTTCTTTTAATTCTTCCAATGTGCAGTTTTCCCATTTCACACCTGATGCAAGAAGTCTTACAAGTTTTCTTTTATGGTAATAATCTTTTGCTGTTTCCATATCTGGAAATAATATTGTCTTATATCCATAATCAATATTTTCTTCTAAAAAATCATCCGTATAATCTGGCTCTTTAAATCCTTTCAGCAAATAGCCCGGTACAGTTTTGACGTTTACTTCTTCCCCTTTAGCTGCATACAGGTATTTCCGTCCAATTTTTGCAACGGTATACTTTTTAGGCTTCAATCCTTTTAGTAACGCTATATCCTCATACGAAAACGCATATGCAACTTGTCCCACTGTAAAATCTTTTATTTTCATCCCTGTGCCTCCAATCCTTGTCCGAATACAAGAGCAATCATTTTCTGTAATCTCGCATTTTCTTCTCTCAGCTTTTCGTTCTCTTTCTCCAATGCCTCTGTTTTGGACTTCATCGCCTCCAGATTGATCACGTCAACGTACCTTGCGTCAGTACACCATTTTGTAACCGTAGCTTTTGCCACACCATATCGCTGTGTAATTTCATCAAATGTCAATCCCTGAATCTTGTGCATATTTACAATGAACTTCTTGAAATTTGCACTATATCTTCTGGTTGTGTCGTGATTTGGTCCTGTCGGTTCCTCTGGAATATCTTCCGGTACAAATGTTTTTGTTACAATTTTTGACTGTACCTTTACAGGATCCTGCGGCATTTCTACCTCGCCTGTGATTTCTTCTTTCTCTAATTGAATTCCCATTTTTGCAAGCTCATCAATCTCATCCATAAGAGCAAACAATCTTTTTCTGTACTCTTTACTCATAAGCCATGCCCTCCATATTTTCATTCTTTCTCTGTTCTGGCATTCCCCTGTACCGCCCAGGGCGTAAATATATGATCTACGAATCACTTTCTTTCGTGCCATAAAAAATAGGCGATTGGGTATGTGAATTTATATGGCCGCCTCATACTTTACAGCCCGTGCAGTGCTACTCCGGTGCTTCCACTCCCGTATCTGATTTCACTTTAAAATCAGTAAACCTGTTATCCGACATTAAGCATTTTCTGGCGTTCTCTACTCATTACTGCCTACCGCCTCTGATTTTCACCTTAAAAACCAGTAAAACCTGTTGTCCAATACCAACCGCATTGACCTGCCATCATCAGCACCAGGCGGTCATTCCTGGTGGACGGTCATTTCTGACCGTTTCGGCTATTTATCTTCTGTTTTTTAATAATTCCATCAGCTTGTCAGTTCTTCCAAATGGATAAAGTCCCATTAAAAAGAAATTTCCGTCTTTTTGGTCTCTATATATAGGTGTTAAGTCTGTAGTTGCATTCCGTAACGAAAAGAATGTGTTACCAGAAAGGTCTTTGACCTCTTTATCCAATTCAAAGTTGCATGTTTTTCCATATTCCAATATTTCTGATTTCTTCATATCATTTCCCCTCCGATTCCACTCGTTATACTGTGTTGTATTTCTTTCAACTCGTTTTATTGAGTTTAATATAACACGTAGTAGGTAGGTGTCAATACCCTATTTTACAAAATTTGAGTTTTTCTCAGCGAGGCTCATAACTCATTTTATTGTGGTTGTCGCCTTGCCTCATCGGTGGTATCATTGAAACAAAAAAGGAGATTTTTTACTATGAAAAAGAACAAAGTTTTTACCTCCCCCCTAAAACATTTAGTATTTTCGCTATTTTTAACTTGCATTCTTCCAACAACTTGTTGGGCTGATGCTTCGCCAGAACAGATTGTCTTCGATACCTCTATTAATGGTCGTGGGGATAGTGATTCCGGTCGTGAAGAACCTCAGTATGTGGGCTTATATGGATATACTGCCCTCACCAGCTACGAAGCAGAAAAGGAAAGCGTAGATCCATCCAATGCAGAACAACTTGGTACTACGCCATTAACTACTCCATGGTATGTTCCAACTTATACCAAAATTGATGCCGACCATTATCAAGAAAGTGCATCTCTTGAACACAAAACAGTAGTAAAAGTTCTTTCTCAAACTCTTGAGCATGAAGGTTGGGGAAGATACAGTGGATACCTAGATGTTAACGTCGTTGGGGACCAGACTAATACCGTTTACACCATAGACGTTTCCGATTTCATTACAAACGCATATTGGGACATGCCTATTTTAGACTCTATTAAATACGGTTGTTGCTTAGCAAAGTATTCTCAAGTCTCGGAATATCTACCTGTTTACAATGACAACCGCATCGCAGACATTTCTCCTGAGAGCACCGTTCTCATTTCCACAATAATGGATGCGCCTAAAGTTGATGAAGATGTACGTCAAATTGAAGCAAGGTATTATTATGACGCAAACGATGGAGATAAATATTCGACGATTTATTTTAATATCGATGATTTAACTATTATTTATTAAAAAAATCATCGATTCTCAAACAATATAGGCTTTAATTTGTCAGCCACTTTTCAGCCTTTGGCTGACTGAGACTTAGGTTTAGAATAAGATTAAGAGAAAGATAAAGATATATGCTCATTTGCACCAACTTTTTGCGCCAACAATGTCCGGGACAAATTGGCTTACAAGTGGCTCACCGAGATTTAAACTTAGTATTTAGTATATAAATATAGTTAATACATATGGTCATTTGCACCAGCATTATCCCGGGACAAATAAAAAAATCCCGACACCATTCAGGCATCGGGAAACTTTAATAAACTCAATATTTTGAAGTTGACATTTTGCTGACTATGGCATATGCTAATAACAGCTAAGCAAACTGATGAAATTGCATTAGACAAAACGAAAACCCCTGAAAGTGGTCCAGACTTTCAGGGGTTTTCTATTCCGTTTATGTAAGGTGGCTTATGCCTTTAGGCTGTCTGCGCTGCTCATTTGTCTCTGTCCAGCCATTTGCAAATGTAGTAGCTAATTACACCTGCTATGACAGAAACAAGCAAACTGATGAATAAATCTTGCATTAGACTTCACCTCCCTTCTGCTGGAGGTTCGGCAGCTCTTTTATAATAGCATATCTTCTTGCAGTATTCCATGATTTTTACAAATAAAAAAGAGCCCCGATCCCGAAGGACCAGGGCGTGTGTGATATATTTTCAAAGCATAAATTTAATGTCCAGGCATGGATTCTCGCACCACTGATTAACTACTCTTCTGTGTGGCAGGTATTTGTCACTTTCTGATATACATCCTCATACAGTTCCTGCTTATCGCCGTTGAAAGTGTACTCAGCATAGATTCCATCACCTGATACAGTAGTGGAAAGCAACGCCTTATAGTTCTGAAGAGTTTTGCAGGCCCAAACAACATACACGTTGTCAAGATCAACCCTCTGCTGTGTGTGGTATATATCATCATTCTTGTTGTAATATTCAACCAGTTTCTTTTTACACACGCTTTCGAAGTGTGCCATTCCTGTAATAATCATTTCGTTCTTCTCCTTCAACTATTATTTTTTAAGCAGTTCGTTGACTTTCTTCTGGACTGCTGTGCAATCATAGCCGGCTGCTTCCAGTTTTTTCTTCCGATCGGCTCCGTTCCCCCATTTTCCGGAAACGACTTCCTTTGCAACTTCAGCTACGGATTTCTTTGTGCTTGTCTTCAGCAGCTCATTCACCTTCTTCTGAACAGTGTCATAATTATAGCCGGCCGCAGTCAGCTTCTTTTTCCGATCATCTCCGCTACCCCATTTGCCGGCAATCACCTCTTTGGCTACTGTCGTTACGTCTTTCTTGGTGGATGCGGTGGTTCCAACCTTTTTGTTGTACAGAGCGGTCAGCTTGGCTTTGGAATTAGTTCCGTACTGTCCATCAACCGTCAGCCCTTTGTCTTTCTGGAATTTTCGGAGTGCTGAATCAGTATCAGAACCGAAATCTCCGTCAGCTCCAAATTTTCCGCAAGAATATCCAACTTTAATCAGCATGGTCTGCATGGTCTTCACGTCTGAACCAGAATCACCAATTTCAAGATAATTCTTGGTCGTAGCTGATGCATTGTTTCCTCCTGTGTACCGAAGAACATTAGTCCATGGATAATTTCTGTAACTGCGGATTAGGAATTCTTTTCCTGTCTGATCTCCCGGTTTGCCGCCGTGAGCTGTGCCTTTCTCATTAATGGATGCTTCGACTTCTTTTCCGTCACCGCAATACATAGCGGTATGATGTACGGTATTAAGCAGCACATCACCGCGGACAAGTCCGGCTCCTGTAAATCTGTTGACTTTTGCCGTAACGTCTGTAAATCCGTTCGCCTTGAATACAGGAAGCATATTTCCAGTGTAGGTCGCCCCTTTACTCTTTACCGGCACTCCTGCCTGTTCCCATGCTGCGATCACAGCGGAAGAACAATCATAATCTCCATCTGTCCCCCAACGATGATCCTGGCAATATCCGTGTCTGTCATCCTTTGCGGTTTCTTCCATCCAGGTAATAGCCTTGTCGATTCTCTGCTGTGCTGTTGACATTGTGCTTTCCTCCTTCTTGTTTTCTGTTGTGGTAGCTGCTCCGGTTGCTGTATCTGAAGCATATTTTGTAATAAATTCATATACCTTTTTCTGGCGCGTGGTATAATCTCCGACCTGATTGGTACGCGGATCGGCGGGGTCCGTATTCAGTGCCGCATAGATACTCTTGGCTGTGTAAGGTTTTGCGGTCTTAGCAAGGATCCTTTTCAGCGCAGATGAGCCGCCCTGATGAATGATATTGATACACTCCATCATAGCTGTATCTGGCATTGTTCCGTATGTTTTGGCAATGCCGACAGCATATTCGTTAATCTGCTCGTCCATCAGTTCATCCTGGCATTTTCTGCCAAGAGTTGAGTTGATGATCGTAACGATGCCCTTCGCCTTTGCTGAAGTTGTAGTAATCGCATATGTAGACCAATCTTTTTTGAGCAGATCTGTTTCAATCCCCTGAGTGTCCAACTTTTTGAACTGCGCCGGATCTGCTCGCTGGATTTTCTGTAAGAGCTTTTTGGCTTCTCCCGCATACCACTGACCAGCTCCAATCGTGATTGCTTTCTCGTTGGAGCAGTTCGCGCCCGCTCCAATGAATGCGGCGTAATTCTGGCAACCGTAGACCTGGCCGCCACTTTCTACTGCATAAAGGATTTTTCTGAGTACTTCAATGTTGTTTTTCTGCATAGCGTATTCCTCCTATTTTGTTCTTCTGAACTGTGAAATTGCCTGAATCACCTTATCATACCCGACCATTGCAGACATCCAGGAAAGTAACATCAAGGCAATAAGATACACTGCCATCTGTGCATTGATTGCTGATTCTGTCAGAATGATATAGGCCGCCCCAACTGCCACAGACAGAACTAATGACACATATCCCGCCAGAGCATTCGCATGATACTTCTTGTGGCGCTCCGTAAGCCAGATCTTAATGGACTCTGTACACAGTCCCGTTAATGTAGATACCACCAGTAAACCAAGTAAAAAAATTTCCATGCTCATAACTTAAATTTCCTCCTCACTTTTGCCGCCGACATTTATTTCGGGCGCATATTGTTCTTGATATTGCTGTTCATACTGTTCCTGGCTTTCTTTCAAATCTTCTTTCTGCCATTCACGGTCCTGCCGCTTATCCTTATTTGTCCGGATCCATCCGCAGATGCCACATTCTCCGATTGTCGCTGCCACAACAGCGCAAGCGTAAGTTTCCGGCATACTGCCATACATCCGGAAAGTCAAGATCATCTGCCAGTTAAACCACACAAAAAAAGTGCCGACAAGAATCAGCACTAAATTCAGGGTTCCAATCTGTTTTATTTTTTCTCTAAACCATTTCGTTATTATCACCTTCCATATGTGCCCCTGTGAACTCCGTATCGTTCCAGGGAACGTTTATATTGTTTCCAATGGTAAAATATTCACCAGCACAGAAAAAGCCGTAGAAAAGGCTTGTGGTGCCTCATCTTCGGCTATGCATCAGTTCCGTAATCTGTTCTGTTTCATGCATCGGAATAACTTCAAGGCTCCGCATTGCGGGCTGAACCTCCGTATGCATATGTCCATCACCATTCAGGGATTCATAATCTCCAAACATTTTCCAGAAAGCGTCTGATTCCATCTCAGACCATGCCTGAAGCGGATTCTTATCTGTGCTGGTATAATACCGGTAACTCTGTAACAGACGATCACGCAGTTTATTCTTTTCTCTCGCTTTGCTGCTTTCTTCCATTTCTTCCAGCTTCTTTGAATTCTCGATCTGGCGTTCCCGGAGATCTTCAATCGCATGTGTGAACTTCTCCTGTATCTTCAAGCTCTGTTCGTGCCACTTTGGGTACTGCGCCACCTGCTCAAGAGCATGATGCAGCATTTCATCATTCTTGCGTTTCCGCTCATACAAATCGCCGATCATCGTTGCTGCTTTTTTTCCGGATTGTACCAGAAAAACAATCGCCCCTCCGATCAGGAACCATTTATACACCGTAATCCCCAGAAAAGAATATTTGCCGAAAAGTTCCAAAAACTGCTCCATCGCCTGTCTCCTCCTTGTTTTTAGGCTGTGCCCTGATTCTCATAATTTCCTCCAAAATAAAAAGAGAGCACTCCTGCCCTCTTCTCAGCTTAACTTTATTTTGATACGACAAAAGACAGGGTTCGTTCAATCCCTGCCTTTGCCTCTTTCGTCTTCTTTATCTATAGCCTGTCTGCCTCTCTGCACTTATAGTGTACCCCAAAAACTCCAAAAGCACAATTTCTAATTTTCTCGAAAAGTCTCGGAATCGTCAGTATTTTCGTATTTTCGGCAAGATCTTTCTAACACATCCAGGTTGTCCTCAATTTCATCCAGTGGTTTCCGTCCGGAATCGCCCTGAATATACAACAGAAGATCATAGATTGCAGACCATAAGCCTCGAATAATCTGTAACTTGGTCATGTCAGTGCCTCGTCTGTACAATGCAGATCAATGCTATGCCGGTTATTACTCCGGCAGCATATAAGATAATTCCGGTTGCTATATTCATTCCTCTTCCTCCGTAGTAAGTTCCTGGTATTCTTCCTCTGTGAGTTTTCCGCGTTCCTTAGCCTGGTTCACCATTTTAAGCCAATCTTCGTGGTTATACATTTTCTTCATTTTCAACAGGATCCTGTACATTTTCTTCCTCCTCTTCTTCCGGAATATAAATATCGCTCATTGCTGCCAGATACTGGATTGTTGTTTTCTGGTTCTCAATGGTCTGTTTCTGCTTTTCGACGGTTGCCTTGAGGTTTTCTTCCTCTGCCACTTCTGCAGGTGTCTGGGTCATTCTTTTTACTTTCATTCTTTTCACCTTCTTTCAATTGGTTTAAGTATTTTCTTGTTCTCTTTCTTACTTTGTGTGAGTTTCCTTTTGCTGCGTTATTTTCCCAGGAATTATGGTGCTCCTCCACTTTCTCCGGAGGCAATTCCCCTCTTTTGGATTTATTTACCATTCTGGCCAGAGTTTTTCTTTCGTGTTTTACGCTGTCTGGATTGAGCGTCATAATAACTTTCCCGGTGTCTGTCATGCGATATCGGAAACCTAAGAACGTAAATCCTTTTCTGAGTGGGACGACATGGGATTTCTTTTCGTTGATTTCCAGGCCATATGCCTGTATCTTTTCAACGGTTTCGGTGTATGTCTTTTCTGCCTGTTCTTTTGTTGGCAAGAGCATCCAGAAGTCGTCCATATACCGGATATAATACTTTACATGCAGCTGCTCTTTGACGTAATGATCCACCGGATCCAGAAGAGCGATACCGGCAATCTGGACCATTTGGGATCCTGGGTTGTATCCGGTCTCGCCAGCATACTGATCTCTCAATACTCCGCATGACATTCTTGTGGTATCAGGATCTGTGTTGCAGTAGATCTGATGCTCTACGTCCTTGTGACGCATGTTGAGATAATAACCATGTATGTCAATCTGGACGATCCATCCATCTGAGCCGTAGTTGCAGAAATAATTCCACAAATATTTCTTAATCAGCTTTCTCGCAAAATCTGTGCCCTTTCCGGTCTGGCAGGCACAGTTGGCGTAAATAAAACTTCTGGTCATCTGAGGATACAGAGAATTGTCATTAATACTTCTCTGGTATATTCTGTCTTTGAACGGTATGCTCAATGCTTCCCGGCGTTTCGGATATGTGATCAGAACCGGTTTGGGCTTCCCATTCTTCCAGGTATCTTCTTTTAGCTGTCTCTCCATACGAAGAAGGTTTTCTTCGCTGTTTAAGACGAATGATTTTACAGAGGGTTTCCAAGAAACTCCTTTCCTGCATTTCGTCATTGACTCATGCAGACTGTCAAAATCTGTTATTTTTTTCATCTTTTGTTCCGCAGTTTCTCAGTGCTGGCAGGCTCATGTGAGTCACGCACTGTCTCTTTCGATTATCCGCAGTATTGTTTAGGCTTTCGCCAGGGATTTCGGCTCCTTGTCTATATCTTCAAGGTAATCTGCGCTATGCGTAGACCATAATGCTTTTAGGAAGACAATCGGGGCGTAAGTATTCGAGTTCCACGCGTTCGTGTTGTTGGCTCCGCCTGTGGTGTTCACATTCATAACGTTATTAGCATTGCCGCGGTTGGCCGAACGGGAAAACACGTTCTGGGGTTTTAGCCTACATCCCATATTTTTAAGAGTATCTTTGCTTATCAGATTCTCTCCACTTTTTGATATAATTTCTTGCTTCTATAGTCTTTGCTGACCAGTAATTTACTCTCTTTTCTCTCAGATGGAATACTTTCCGGGCAAGTCCGATATAAGCAAGTAAGTTGTTGCAGTCCAGTATTGCCTGACGCTGTAATCTGCTTCTCCAGCTCCACAGCTCCTTTTTATGCTCTCCTGTGACTCTGATGTTATTTGCAGTCCATGTGTTTATGTAGATATCCAATGCTGCCTGGACAATTTTATCTGTCAGAAACGTCTGATATTCTGGAAGAAAAATATTTTTATTTTTGCAGATATCGAGCGTGTAGGCCGCCAGTTCCATCGCATACCATGCGGCATTGAGCTGCCGGTTCTGGGGTGTGTCTGGAACATTTCTTTCGCCTGCTTTAACTGCCATTTTCTTTCCTTTCTATCCCTGCATCCGTGGGTGCAGGGATTATTGATTTTCTGATTAGATGACGACAAGCGGGGCGTAAGTATTCGAGTGCCACGCGTACGTGTTGTTGGCTCCGCCTGCGGCGTTCACAATCATAACGTGATTAGCAAAGCCGCGGTTGGCCGAACGGGAAAACACGTACTGGGGTGATGTATGGTTCGCCGCTGAGTATCGAATCAGGCATGGATATGTCTTCCACGGTTCCAGCATAGTTTTGGAATTGGTCCTTCTCTGCCAGTATTCATGTGGAGTTCCCTCGCCTGTGTTGATATTGATATTCATTTCTGCAAAGGATGCCAGGAAAACCTTGTCGTATGTAATATCCGTTACGCCGCCATCATTGACTGTATTGGCAAATGTAATCACTTTTACCGGTTTCAGCACAGCAACCATCTCTGCTGGCATTCCGCAGAGAAAGCCGTCTTTCTGTGAAAGCTGAGATGGTGCGATATCCCAATCGTCCTGTTTCGTCCACCACTTGCCTTTCGACTGGCCTGAGTTGAGCCACTGGCGAGCGGCTGAATATTTCCAGCGGTTCCATCCATAGCCGGCTTCCTGCATACTGTTGAGGTTGCCATTTCTGGTTGCATACTGCATAGTTCCCAGGGACGTTCCTCCGGATCCGGAAGTGATAGGTACTGTCTCAATTGTTGTAATTCCATCCGCGGCATATGAAGTTGCCTTCCAGTTGGCTGCCGTCACATCCGGCATCTGGGTAAATCCGGCTACAGATCCGCCTGCTGGAACAGCTTTCGTGAGTGTAAACTGCCATGTTGTGTCTTTCTGTGCGTCTTTATCTCCCCATTTTGCGCCAAGTGTTACATTGTAGGTTCCGGCCGCAAGTCCATCGGGACAGCGTAAAAACGCACGGTTACTAAACTGTACACCAAATGGTGTAGTATAGTGGGCTTCCAGAAAGGTCCCCTGAAGGGTTTCTCCGTCCTCTAATTCTACTGTGTCAAAATGTGTGACCTGCCATGGAAAGTCATATTCCTGGTTCGCTGCGGTATCCTTCCATTTTTCAAGAATCTGATCTCCGAAGTCGAAAATCTTTCGAGTGATCCCGTTGCGGGAAAGTCCACTAAGCTGTCCCCATGTCGAAATGTTCTCCAGATCTGCTGACTGCGTAAATGCCATTGTCTGCAATGCCTGAGCGATTTCCTGCATGGTTGTTTCTCGCGGAAAATTAATAAGTGTCTGGTCTCCTGTTGCCATTTTTCTTGATTCCTCCTTGTTCTTATTTCTTGATATAAAAAAAGAACCTGTAAGGATTTCTTACAAATTCCGATTACTCTGTATAAATGATGTTCAGTCCGCCGTCTTCCGGGTCAATCTGAAACGTTATGTGATTCACCTGTGCCATTACTGCCGCCGCAGCCGCATTCGCATTCTCAGTAGCTTTTTCCGATGCTTCTGCACGAGCTTTTTCTGCATTCACTCTGGCGGCTTCTGCGGATGCTCTGGAAGTTTCCGCAGATGCCCTTGAATTTTCTGCGTTTTTTCGTGCCGTTTCTGCTTCAGACCTGGATTTTTCCGTAGATGCTCTGGCGGCTTCCGCAGATACTCTCTCTTTCTCTGTAGATATTCTTGAGGCTTCTGCCTGTGATCGCTTAGTTTCTGCGTCAGCTCTCGCTTTCTCTGAAGAGTTTCTAGCATTTTCACTACTGTTCCTCTTGCTCTCCGCTTCAGTCCTTGTTTGTTCTGCCTGGCTTCTGGTATTCTCTGCCTGATTGCGTGCCTGTTCAGAAGATGCTCTGATTTTTTCATTCGCTACTCTAGCAGATTCATTAGCCGATCTGGTAGATTCTTCCTGATTTCTTGCAGATTCAGCTCGCGCGCGGCTTTCTTCAGCGACGCTTCTGTTATTCTCAGCAGTTTGCCTTGACTTCTCATTTTTATCTCGGATATTTTCGGAAGTTTTTCTTGTCTCTTCAGTAGCAGATCTTGTATTTTCTGCATCAGCTCTGGCACTTTCAGCTTTGGATCTCTTATCTTCTGCATCAGCCCTTGCATTCTCAGCTTTTACCCTTGCAGCCTCAGCTTCAGATCTATTTTTCTCCGAGGCATTCCACCTGGAATCATTGGCTGCCCTTGCGTTCTCAGCTTCTACTCTGGATTGCTCAGATGCATTCCGCGTATTTTCTGATTTCTCTCTCTGCTTCTCGGTAAGTACCCTGGTATTTTCTGCCTGCCTTCTGGCGTTCTCAGCTTCGGATCTTTCTTTCTCAGCAGTTTTTCTTGCCTCTTCATTCTGAGATCTGGTGTTTTCTTCCTGCACTCGCACCTCTTCAACCTGAACTCTGGCAGCCTCAGCAGACTCCGTTTCTTCTGATACCGCATTCATCTTTTCCATAGCAGAGATAAAAGCCTCTCGGACCTCTTCGCCATATTCAGCCTTTCTCAGCTGTTCGATTTCAACTGATATATCAGCCATAGATTACTCCTTTCCGGAAAACTGAGTTGCGTATTCCTTTGCTTTCAGATCTCTCACTTCCATCAATACCATGCAAAGCATGTAGTCCATAAGTGAGGCCGGAATACCGTTGCGTCCCATGATTGCATACACCGTATTTCGGATTTCTTCTGTATATTTATCCAGAATTGCCCCAAGTGGTATATCACTCGGGGCAACTTCCGGTTCTACTTTTTCAGAATCTTTTTCTTCCGGATTTTCATTAACCGGTTCTGTTACTTCTTCGTTTTCTACTGCATTTTCTTCTTTTACCATTTTTACATCCTTTCATACAAATTCTGTATCAGTTTCAACATAGCAGGTATAATAACACGGAAATTCCAGTCCTCAACCTCTCCGTTTTCATTGATCTGTGCCGCTTCCGGAAGTGCAGCATATACATCTTCTGCGTACAAGCCAGGAAGTTTCTTCCCATTCAGTCTATCTGAAGGGCTCAAATAACCAACTTTATAGATGAACCAAGCCACCGGAATACTGAGTATTTTCTCAGCTTCTTCCAGTGTCATATATGCGACATGCTCCTTGTAGCGTTTTGAAGACGAGCTCAAATAACTTACAGTCACTCCATTACTTCCAAAAACCATATGCCCGCCAGATGTTACGTGTTTTAGATTAAATACCTTAAAATCATCCGAGCCATCTGAAAATTCCGACGTTCCTGGCCGTATTTCCACACCATGATTAAATACAAATGCGTGGGAATTCGCGCTTAACGTAGCAGAACCCGTGCTAATTTTTCCATCGGCAATTGTAAATTCACCAATAGTTCCTTTATTTGCTACAAAAGATCCATCCTTCTTGATTTGAAAATATTTGTTTGCCGTGACCGCTCCATTGAGATTAATTTTGTTGGCATTAATAGATATCTTCTCAGCCGTCTGGTTAATTGCAGATATGATCCCATCTTTTTCAACTTTAGTGCTGATTGATGATGCTGTCTGTGTGATCTTGGAGCTGAGTTCTTTCTCTGCATCTTTCGCCCTTGTAATTTCAGAAGAAATTGAATCGCTCAAAACACTGAATTGTGCCTCTGCCTGATCGGAACGGCAAGTGTAAATGCCTATATCTGTGATATAGATGCCACCATTAACACTGTTTTTTGTTGGATATATCTGCAAGGTATGGAACCCTTTTTTCATATTCACAACATCAGTTTCTATTTCTGTCCACTGTACGCTAAGATCTGCGCGTGATACTGTTTTTACAGCAGTGCCATCCAGCCTAATTTCAACCGAATTGTTTTCCTTGTTTCCAAGACTATACAAAGCAACTTTTAGTGCAATTTCTATTGGCAGATCATTTTCAAGTTCAAATTTCCATGACGCGCTGTTCGGGCAAGTCATTTCCACTCCGCCGATATATGCACAGGTTTTCTCTTTATACGTATATATTTTTCGGTTTTCCAATTTAGTTCCATTGGAACTTGTGCCGCTCCATCCAGAACAGTCTGTTTCAAACGACCCATTGGTGCAATAATTGTAATATACCTTATTGTTCACGGACATATTGATCTGATCCGCCGCAAGCTGTATTGCCGACTGCATTTGGGATATTTTAGTATAATCTCGCAATTTCTCATTTGTGGCATTATTGGCATCTTCAAGAGCTTTGTTTACCTTACTGGTTGCATCATTTGCCGCAGCACTAATCGCCTCGGACTTAGCGGTATTTGCAGCACCTTTCCAAACATCCTCTGCATCCTCAAACCGTACCTCAACGTCACTCTTAGTTATATAGGTCTCAGATATATTTTTAGTGACCTGAGCCGTGATACTGCTGGCCTGCTGATTGATAGCAGACTGTACCTGCTGAGTTGTGGCGTATGATGTCAACTGTTCTTTCAGGTCATCCTTACTGACATAAGACGTTGATATGTCAGCTTTCACAGAGCTCTTGATACTGTCAGCCTCGACTTTCAGTTTAGCTTCCAGAGATGCTGTGCTTACATAATTCTGCAGCTGCGTGGTCGTATTATTAACTGCATCCTGATACAGCCGTTTGGACTGATCTGTGGTCGTATAGTTCTGAGATACATTCAACAGGATACTTTTCTGTGCAACTTCAATTTTGGAGTTTATCTCTTCCGTTGTAAGGTAGTTCTTAAACTTTGAGTTTACCTCTGCCGTGATCCGGTTTGCTTCCGTAGTGATTTTGGCAGATACATTGTCGATCATCTCTGTAAGATCTCTCAGACATCGGATGTTCGTGACATAATACTCAGATCCGGTGGATCCTTGAACAGTAACAGCGACCGTTTTTGCCGCAGCTGTGATTTTCACCTCTTTTTTATACAGGTGGAATTCCTCATAAGTGTAACTGCTCAAATCAAAAGATGTTAAATTTCCATCAAACCCAACTCTCACTGTATTTGGGCGTTTTCCACTTGGGTATGCTCCATCTACAGCAATCGTATAGGTTCCCTCTTCAAGATTCCCGACGGACTGCTTGATCGTTACTGTACCTGTAGTTCCAAAAGCAATCTTGAAACATTTCATATTCAGGTACTCTGCCTCTGTCACCGTGACCGAGGAATTTGTTCCGGAAACCGTAAATTTACTCAGTGCAAGTGTTTCCTGTTCACCATTCACAATATAATTTTTTCTGGAAACATACTCTTTCAAGGACGATGCTGACAGAACAATCTTGCTCTCAGTATTCTTAATTGATGTACTGATGGTTTCTTTTAAGAGCTTTTCTTTTCCGTCTGTGTAATTATTACTTGCCGTTGTCGCATTTGTCTGAGCATTCGAAATGGATTTTTCGACTTCTTTTCTGTATGCGGCATCTATGGACTCAGCAACAACAGAATTTGCAAGGAGCATCTTTCCGTTGATCTTTCCATCCATGGTAAGGGCAATTCCATCAATCGGTCCATCATACCCCTCGCTGTAATGTGCAAGCCCTCCAAGTCCCCAACGCCACAGATAGGTAGCTTTGGTTTTGTACTCTTCATCATCGGCTACAATGAACTCTTCCGGCACATGGATTGCATGACCATTCTTGACCTGTGCATTTATCAGCTTCTTTGCTTCCGTTATAGCCGCATGGAGGATTTCTCTCTTCGAAGGTAGAGAATTTATCGTCTCTTCCATCTCAGCCGTATTCTGGGCGTTTGACGAGGTGTAGGTCTTGCTGCTTGTACTATCCCCAAGAGTTACTGTATTCTTGGAAAAATCAGAAATATAGACTTTTTTCTTTGTCAGTGGAAACTCTCGATCTAAGCCATTCTGTTTGGAAATGCAACGGATCTTATCGCCGATCTGAAACTCTTCCATCTGCTTGTCAAGCAGATTCATGTCAATTGCTTTGAGTTCCAGGACCATCTTCTCATATTGAACGCTCTTCAAATATTCCTGACCTTTTTTCATTAAATTTGCAGGAACTGTGACATCATCCCAAATCACTGCCTTAGTGATTTTCCCATACTCTTTTACAGCATTATTGTCAGTAACATAGATCACGCCACCGTTGACATCTGCAATCGTAAGACGATCATCCAGAACGCCAACCTTGTCGCTGTCGCTTTCAGTCTTTGCACCAAGCGGGATGATCCGGGTAGCAATTTCAGATGCATCCATATTTCTGGAAAAATCCAACAGGTTCTTACCAAACTCAATGGTCTGTGCATTCTTCCGGTAAAAATCATCGTCCGAAAGGTAATCAAGATACCTCAGACCATTTTCATGCCGTACAACAAAATGGCCGCCCAAACGATCCGTCAGGCGGTCTTTCAAAAGCTCCCTCGTATTATTATAGTTAGAATAACGGTACAGAGAATCATTACTGTCTGTCACCGTAACTCTGCCAAGAACAAACTGTTTTCGTTCCTCGACTTGGGAATTATGAATATCAATCAGGTCTTTGAGGTATTGTGACACCGTGAAATCCTGATACTCTTTGATTGGCTGTATGCTGTCACAGAAAAATGCAAGTTCTCCCTCGCAGAACACTTTTTTCACCCCGGAGAAGTCATCTTCATCGTCGTACAGAATACGTCCGTAAAATTCCGGAACTCCATCATTGTAGAAAACCACATCTGTAGTCAGTTTCTTTACATACTCATAGTTGGGGTGATCTGGATAGACAGTAAACTCCGCCTGTCCATTGATATTGTCCCCAGTCTCAAAGTACCCATCTCCACCAACGAACAGGTTCTGCTTCGGATCATGTAGCACATATTCTTTGTCATCCACAAAGGCTTTCACTGTATACATTACAGGACACCCCCTGTTCCGTCTGCTTTCGTCTTATACGGATCACAAGTACAGGAAATGACAATCTGAGCCAATACTTCATTGGCCTTTTCAGTATTCAGCTCACATCTTCCCGTATACTGATAATCCGGATCCGTATCAAGTGTGATCGGCAGTTTCTGTCCATGTAATGCCGTTGCAATGGTTGTAATCAATGAAGACCAATCTTTATAATTGCAATTTCTGGCATCAAACGAAAACTCTAGCGTCCTCATGCCATAAGTCACACCGCCGAACGTCGCCTCTGTAAGATCAAGAGAACCGTTCATACCAGGAACTTCGACACGACTTGTCTTAACTTCCGGCAGTCCTATCTTGATTTCTTTCAGTTTCAATCCCCACGCTTTGTAGGAATGGTTTGTTCCAAATGTAACTCCTGTTCCTGACACGATCATCCTCCTCTCTTTTTGTGTGCATCAATTCTGGCAAGGTTCTTATCTATGATCGGAGCCTGCGCCCTTCCGATTTCTCTGCCATCCAGATCAACATGTACATGTGTTTCTCCTGCAATCTCAACAGTCGTATCACCGGCTGTAAATGTTCCGGCTCTTTCTTTTTCCACCTTATAGGTCGTGCTGATGTTCTTATCAAGGGAAATCTTTCCTGTCTCTACCTTGACCACGGACTGCATTCTTCTTCCAAGCGATGCCATTTCTGTGTCCATCTTCTTGTACAGATCGGGCATTTTACTTTCAATACCTTCTGTAATTCCAGGTGGAATCCACTGTCCTACTTCATCCGCAAAAACCCTTGATGGGGAATGAATACCAAGAGCAGACTTTGCATTTCCTACAATATTGCTGAAGAAATTATATACGGAATCACGGAACCACCCGGCCGCATTGCAGATACCATTCCATACACCGGTTACAATATTGGAACCAACAGTTGCCATTTCTCCCGGCAGCCCCGAAACGCCATTTATCACAGCATTTACCAGTGTCGATGCAGTTTGTGCACCCATGCTCATCATGTCACTGGCCCAATCGCTTACTTTATCAATGGTATTTGACAGCCACTCCCAGATCTTTCCCGGTAATTTTGATATACTGTCGATCACCTTCGATACAAATTTTGAAGCTGTACTGTTCGCCTTTTTAAGCATTTCGCTTCCCCAGGAAGCAACCTTGTCTATGACTTTACTCAGCCACGTCCAGATCTTTCCTGGCAGCTCTGCGAAGAAATCTACGATCTTGCTTATAATCTTTGGTACAGTTTCGACCACATATGAAAGTGCTTTGCTTCCCCAGTCACTTATTTTCGACAGTACCAGTGACAAAACGTTCCAGATCTTTCCCGGCAGCTGTGAGTAAAACGATATGATGTTCTCAATGAAGACCGGCACATTTTGCGTGATCCAGGAAACAACATTTGAGCCCCAAGAAACAAGAGTCTCTATTACCGGTGCAATTGCATCACCTATTTTCCCCGGCAGTTCTGTGAAGAAGTCTACTACAGAAGAAATGATTTCCGAGACGACTGTAGAGATCGTCTCTCCTATGGAAGTCCCCCATTCTACGATGCCATCCGCCAGCCCGCCGACAGCCGACATGATTGCATCCGGAATTCCCTCAAAGAAAGGAATAGCAGTATTCTCCCACCAATCAGGGAGTGTTTCTGTAAAGAACTCTTTTACTGCATCCCAGTTGCATATTATAGCAATGATACCGGCAATCGCGGCAACAATCGCAATGGTAAGCGGGCCGCCAAGTGTCGCTACAATGCCGCCGATGCCAGAAACGATCGTGCTTCCAAGGCTTGAAAGCCCAGTTAGGGCAGCACTGCCTAAACCAGAAAAAACACCGCCAATTTTCGTAGTGATTCCTGCAATCTTAGGAAATTCAAGTGCAAGGACCTCACTAAATGTTCCAGCTCCGCCTTTTATCAGCGAAAATCCTTCTACCAGCTTTGGAATAATGCTGGTTGCGGTTTTTGCTCCACTTGCGAATCCTTGAATTGCTGAAGTTGCTGATCTTACAGTACCGGCAACTGCACTCGCGGTTTTCAGCGTGACAAACGCAGCTGCAATCTTTCCAATTGCTTCTCCGATGGAGCGAAGAGTATTTGGATCCGCGTCTTTCAGGACATCAAAGATCTTACGCACCAGATCCTGGACAACTTCCAGTTCTGGTCCGATTACACTTGTGAATCCGTCAAAGATTCCTTCAAGCAGGCTTCCGATCTGCGGTGATTCCTGCTTTATCCCCTCAATCAGTCCCTGTACAAACTGTTTTCCAACATCCAGGATCTCCGGAATTCCTTGTATCAGCTCAGACACTAGGGTAATAATGATCTTTGTTGCTGATGCTCCCAGAGAAGGGGCATTGTCAACTAAAGAATCGGCAAACTGGCTTAACGCAGCTTTTCCGGTTTCAACGATCTGAGGCAGGTTGTCTGCCATGCCAGCAAGAAATTCTGTGGCAAGCGTAGCCGCTGCACTCCAAAACGTACCTGCAAACGACAGAACAGTTTCTGCGATCGTTGTTGCCAGATTCGCTCCGGATTCTGCAAATTCAGGAGCATGTTTCATAATCTCCTGAATAAAAGTATCGCATAATGTTCCTGCCAGCTCGACCAGCTTCGGAGCTTCATCAAGGCCCATTTGTGCAAGCTGTGCCAGGGATGAAGCAAAGGAAACTACCAGTCCATTAAAGCCGTCCTTTGCCAGAGAACTATTCATGTCCTCCAACATGGAAGTTACAGTTTTCACCGTATCTTTCATCGGATCCTGTACTTTTTCGTATAAAGCGATCTGTACAGATTCCAGTGCACTCTTCGCAAGAGTGATGGCTCCTTGAAGATTATCGTTCATGGTATCTGCCATTTTTTCGGCAGCACCATCGGAATTGTAGATAGCCTCTGTCAGTTTATCGAAATCATCATCTGACGAATTGACGATTGCAAGCAGTCCAGACATTCCCTGAGTGCCTGCAAGAGTAGCTGCATACTTGGCTTTTAACGCACCCTCTGCACCATAGGCTTTTGCCGTCAAATCCTGTACAGCTTTGCTGTATTTCTTCTCTGTCAGCTCGCCATTCGCATACTGAGCATCAAGTTCTGCCAATTTGGACTGAAATTCATCCATCGGCATCTTGCAGTTTCCGAAGCTCTTTCGGAGGTCCTGCATGACATCCATAAGGGACTTCATGTTTCCCTCTTCGTCCTGCAGGGAGATGCCAAGATAGTCCATTGCAGCTGCCATGGAATCTGTCGGCTTCGCCAGGTTCGTAAATAACTGCCTCAGAGATGTTCCGGCCATCGAAGCCTTGATTCCTGAGTTTGCCATCAAGCCAAGGGCAATCGATACGTCCTTGTAAGAGTACCCCAGAGCACCAGCTACGGGAGCTACGTACTTAAATGACTCTCCCAGCATTGAAACATTCGTGTTGGAGTTGGAAGCTGCCGCCGCCAATGCATCAGCAAAATGTCCCGACTGGTCAGCTGCTTCTCCAAACGCTGTTAAAGCATCTGTGACAATATCAGATGTACTTGCCAAGTCTTCCCCGGATGCGGCGGCAAGGTTCATAATACCCTCAATACCGCCGATCATGTCCGAGGCTTTCCATCCGGCCATAGCCATGTACTGCATCGCCTCAGCAGATTCGGTAGCGGAGAATTTTGTCTTCGCACCCATCTCCTTTGCCTTATCAGCCAACTTTGTAATTTCATCCCCGGATGCTCCGGAAATAGCCTGTACTTTGCTCATGCCGGCTTCAAAATCACTTCCAGCTTTTACAGCTGTAGCAGCAAATCCAGATACCGCAGTAGCAGCACCACCGATGATCGCGGCTGTTGCCTTGATCCCTTTTGACGCAATGTCGGATATTTTGTCTATCCCGCCCTGAAACCCCGATGAATCAATCGACGTATCAAATTTTAATGTACCATCATAAGCCACAATCTCACCTCTCTTTTTGGCTCGATCATCGGCTCATAATGGCACTACTTGATCTGTTTTCCGTCTTTTAATTTTACTTCAAAAAAAGCGTGACAGTTCCGCCCCTTACAGGCAACCATCACGCCTCTGCATTCTGCCGAATCTTCAAAAAAAATCGGCATCTTGTATCCGCATTCGGGACACTGCACCCGATGCATAGATTTTGTTACTTCAATTTCTGACCACCTCCTTGTGCTTTCACGGCTTCCATTACAGGAGTCCGCTAAGATCTCCGCCATTCATAAGAGCGTTCGCGATTGCATCTGTCTTTTCAACCTCATCCATCGGCATAGGCAATGCATATAGATCTTTCATTTTCTGATAATAGTTTCTCTGCTCTGCTGTCATTTTTCCATCAAGTTTCATGCTTCGATACCCCATGATCTCTGAAATCTTTGTGTCCGACCGAAGCGAATGGAACATTGCTCGGAACTGCCACCAGTGCATATATGGCACTTTCTGTAGATCAATATGATACTGGGAGAGAAAAGCCGCATAAATATAATCATCGTCATGCTCAAACGAATAAATCCGCTGTTCATCATCCGATCCCAGTGCACCGCTTCGCTGTGCCTGCTCCTGACGGTATTTTTTCCCACCCTGATAGAACCACATGATCTGGTCAACCGCAGCGTCAAGATCATACGGTATTACTGGATAATACAATTCCAGAGCCTTTCTTGCCTTTTGAGCATCCTCTATCTCCGGATCCTGCATTAATATTTCAAATGCGATCGTAACCCGGAAATCAGAATTGATCGCATAGGGTTCTCCACCTACATAAACAATCTTAGGTAAAGGATCTATGAGCATGTTATGTTCCATCATGGGCGGGTGCCCTGATATGCTGACATATTTCCTCTGCCTTTCTTATGCTTCCTTCTTGCTGCCCTATTTGGTGTAGCATCACCTGGCATATATTCTCGGCTGATTTCTTTGATCTTCTCCCCGCTCTTATTGGCTTCACTTACTACGGTTGCAAACGCCTCCATGCTTTTCCCGATATGGTGCCTTCCTTCAAACACTTTTTCTGAAGTTCCATAGCCAAATATACTGTCAAAGAAGTCATTCACAACCTCGCACTGATAGCGTATAGCATCCGGATTGCTTTTCCCTTCATATGCTTTCTTGTCAGTAACACGGGCTTTTACTCTCTGGCATTCTGATTCAAACTTTTCGGCCATATCTGCATCCAGAAGATCCAGTTCCAGCTCTACTCCATTGATTACCATGCTCATATCCTCCTCTACGCTGCGGTAAACGCAGGTGTCTTTGTATTGAAATATCCGTTCACCGGATCTCCTACTGCATTCAGGTTTCCTTTTACAGACTGTTTCTTTTCGCCTTCAATACTGGATACCTCAGCAGAAACCAGGAATTTACGCGCTGCATAGGTAGAATCTGCGGATGCTTTTCCATCAAACAGTTCCACGCGACAGTATTCAAACTCCGCCTCTGCCCCAACCAGGTGATTTCTTCCAACAGTGTACAGGGCGTTTACTGCCTCCTGACTCTTAATCAGATGAGCCTCAAACGGGAAGACAGATTTATAAGATGTTACAGAAGAACTTTCGGACGCTTCATTCACATACTTACTGCTTTCGCTCTCTGCGCCAAAGTTTTCATTCAAACTGGTAAATCCAACTCCCATAAGAACCCAGTTCGGAGATTCCGATGTGCCGATATTGAGATAATCGGCAATCTGGTGTCGCTGTACAACGTCTCTTTTTCCTGTTGTCTCACTCATTTTTCGTTGCCTCCTTGTAATATAATAATCGCAAGGCTATCTGGTACCTTGCATTTTCCATTGCTCCATCATAGATATATCCAGGTGACAGTACCTCAATTTCTTCCGGGGTCATTCCATCCGGCATTTCTGGAAGGTTCCCTGAAAGGCTGCTTTCCTCTATCCAGGCAGCAAGATTCTCATAAAACTGTAAGTTTTCAATGTTTTGAAGCCTGTCCATGCTGTAGTATTCCCTGGAACCAAACTGAAACTGATACTGCCGCTCAGTACTTCCATCCACATACCTCTGTATGATCGGGTCACAGATACCGGTTTCGATCACATACTCCACGGCATCCTGACCAAGCGCATCTACCCTGAATATACCATCCTGTAAAAGAGGGCATTGAAGAAAATACTCCGTAATGCCCTCGATAATACTTTTCACTGCCATCCCTACACCTCAGATCTGTTTCATTCCACGCAGAATATCATCTTTTTCAGCAGTCTTCATTCGCTCAAACCACTTTGCACCACGGTTCGCATCGTAGGATCTTGTCTCTGCGGTATCATAATACTGATGTGCTGCATAAGGTGCTGTATATTTAACCTCACCACTTCCGATAGATGTCCCCAGTTTTCCTGATGTCTTCAGGAATCCTGTCTTGAGCGGTACCCTTGGGTCACACCTTCTGAGGACTTCTGAATCCACAAATGCCTGCTTCTTCTGGAAATTGGCATTCATCCTGTTTGCAAATCCCGATGCCCACGAAAATGTTCCTTTACCGTTCTTCCCACTGAAAAAACTGCTTCCCGGAGTTGCAATCTTTCCTACGCCACTCATGCTGCACCTACTTTCCAATGTCTTACCCTTGGGCTGCCCCTTTTGGTATTGTCCGCATACCCGGTAACTTTTATCATCTTGCCGTATTTCTTATTCAAATACACGCCAACATCACTGATTGAACTTGCGGTAATTCTGCCGTAGCGAAAGCTGAACGGATCCCAACGCCATTTCTTACCGTAATAAATGCCAGCTTCAATGTCGTTCCATTCCGGAACGATCATCCCTGTCCGAAAACTGAAATCATCCCAACGCCAACGTTTCGGGTACATCAGCTTCGGGAAGATATAGTCTCCTTCTTGAATTGTCCAATACTTCGGAATCTTTTCCAGTGGCAGTCTTCGGTATTCTTCCGGCGGCAGGAACGTTCGGTTATCCTGAATATGTGCTGTGTATGGAATCCGGATAGCATAGGCATCCTGGCTCTTTTTATACCCATCAGCTCCAGACACACCGCTGTTTTCATGCCAGCTGATGCCATAGATCCTGGTCGGAAAATAAGATTCTCTCCTGTCCGGACCTGTGATCGCATTAAAGATCGTCATTTCCTCAATGGCGTTTATCATGGTCCATCACCATCCTTAAAATCGTACTGCTTGGAAAAGCCACGATACAGCAGACCTGTCGGAGCCAGAAAAAATCGTATCTTTGCCACGGCATTTGCAATTGCATCTTTCTGTGTTCCTCCAGTGGCATAAGTCACAGAATAACCATCGTTGTTCTCGGACACAATTTCCCGTGTCGCTCTCACTTCGTTCTGATACAAGCATTCCGCAGCCGCACATGCAGCTCTTTTCACGGATTCCGGAACTACGTCAAGTCTTTGGATTCTTCCGAAAGTAAGCCGGTCAATCAGAGCTGAGGCAACCAAGATGTTCGGACCAAACTTCTCAGCCGTAATCTCTGTGCCAAGATAGTTCTTGATGTAATAGGCATAATCTGCATACTTTCCGTTTTCCATATCGTACCTGCCTCTCAGTCTTTGGTTTTCTTGTTCTCTTCTTTTTTCTGCCCGGCAGGATCATCCAGATGGATCGCTCCTACTTGTCCAGGTTTCTCATTCAGATCGGTGAGGCTGTACCCCAGTTCTTTATAGTAGGCTGACTTGGAATCCGGAATCCTGCATACAACGTTACCCTTCTGTGCAAGCTGCATACTTACGCCTCCTGATCTGTCTTCTTAGTGGACTTGCTGGTTGTCTTCTTGGTTTCCAGCTCAGAAATCTTTGCTTTCAGCTCGGCGTTTTCCTTCTGAAGTTCGTCAATCTTCTTATCGGCATTCTCCGCATACAGGGTAGCTTCTTCCAGTTTTTCCTTCAGTTCCACTACTTTTCTTTCAAGATTTTCCGGCTCGATCACCGTTTCTCCTGCTTCGTTAGAAATTACATAGCCCATTTTCGCATATTCCTCTGCTTTTTCTTCTGCAATGGTAAGTACACGATTGGCTTTCTGTGCAGTATAACTCACTGTTTTCCCTCCTTCATTCACTATTCGTGCCCGGGAAAACCCAGGCACGTAATCCGATCATCACGCCTCTACAGACATTCTGATTCCTTTATTCTTGTTTTTCAGCACGAATACATCTTCGTGAGACTCCTCGTAATATACATACTTTCCTTCAGACAGAGCAGACGGTGGATCGAGTTTTGCAAACTCATAGCTGGTCGGTGTGATAACAGAAATCGGGTTAATCAGCATCATGTTAACCTGTTTCGCACCTGCGGCCGGTTTCCATCCCTGAGTGAAGTTGTACAGTGTTTTCATAAGTTCTGACGGAACCTCTGAGATTTCTACTTCTTCCAGTGCCGTGATTGCTCTGGAAAGTCTGTTCTGAGCTCCAACGTTCAGGGTTCTGTAAATTCCCTGTGCGCTCTTGAGCAGAGTATTAACTGCCGGAGTGACGTACAGCAGAAGCCCTGTCTTCGGAACTCTTCCTTCAGACATCTCTTCCAGGAATTTATCAAACACACTGAGGATATTCTCCGTTGTAAGCACGGTAGTGTCTGCTTTTTCTCCCTGTTTAGTCCAGTCAGCATAGATCTTGGAAATGGTATATGCATCCATTTCCGGAAATTTCTGTTCCTCATTGAACACTTTTGTAATGTTCGCAATGGTAGTTACCTGGTTTGTTTCCTGAACATCTCTCGGATGAACAAGAGTAGACCATTTTCTCTCGTTTTCAAGTGTCAGCGGGATCCAGCTGTTGTCGTAATTCCTTGCGGCTGTAGCGATGGTATCTCTTGTGGAATCAACACGTCCTGTTACGGAAATGCTCGGAATCTCAATGGTCTTTCCGTTTAACCATCTGTATCTTCCGTTATTTGGTGTTGCATACAGAGCACCAAAATACAGGACATACGGAAATGCCTGCTCCAGTGATCTCTGGTATTCCTGTGCATAGTTTAATGCTGTCATAGTCTGTTTTCCTCCTAATCATGTTTTCTGACCCCGGTAAATCCGAAGCTGAATGCCGGTGTATTTTCCGGATTACTGTGTGACTGGGTTGATGCTACAAAAAACGGCTTATTTTCCGGTTCATTAACCTCCGGTTTTTCCTCTGTCTTAAAGGCTCCTTTGTAGTCCTCACTCTCCATAAGGGTTTTCATGTAGTCCTCTGCACCAAGGAATTTGCCGTCTTCCAGCTTGAATCCTTTCTTGTTGAATTCTGCCATGATTCCCTCGCGGGCCGGCTTGCTGGTGAACTGATACTTGCTCATAAACATATCGGCAGCATGCGAATACTCCTGTGCTTCCAGTCTGTCTTCCAGAGCTTTTGTATCGGCATTGTACTTGTCTTCCCATTCTTTCGCTGATTTCTGGATGCCCTCAATATCCATATCCTTATAGGACTGAATCTCTGCATTGGCATCTGTGAGCTGCTGTTTTACTCCGGTCAGCTCTGTAACCTTGGCATTGTACTTTTCTTTAGATACATAGCCACCACCGGACAGATCTGCAATTTTGATATTTCCATCTGCATCAATGGCAGCTTCCAGTTCCTCATAAGTCATTGCCTTCGGTTCTTCGCCTTCCTTCGGTGTTCCAAACAGTTTCTTTAAAAAATCGTAAGCCATTCTGCTTACCTCCCTTTCTTCGCTGATTTCATTTAATTTCCGGTTCACTCCGGCACCGCTATCGTGCTATATATCCTGGCACGATCAGGAACGAACAGTTTAAACGCCATGTTCGGGGCAATAAAAAACAAGCTGCATTTCCAGCCTGTTTCTGTTGCGTATGATATGCTTGTAGCTTCGTGATAGCCCTCAGGAGCTTTTATAACTGCTTGAATAGAGAAATTATTGCATTTAGCTATAAAAGCCCTTAAATGGTTTCCCTGTAACCCAAGGGACGGGAGATATTCGGATCACCTCCTTCAAAGTGGTTCGTAGCTTCTTGCAAATTCTTTTCTGCTCATAGCGATCATCCCTCCTTCCGGTTTCTTGATAATATAGTCTCCGATTCTTACGTGGATTCTCTGCATCTTTCCATAGATCGTGCATCCATATACTTCTGTATGATCCACAACCAATTTCCGGTCAATCATTATATGTTCTTCCCGAACTGCATCAATGAACCAGCTCGGAGCTCTTGCATCTGCGTCTTTGGTAAAGATAAAAGCATCTACCTCTACCGGTTTATGTCGAAATCTCATATCAGTCTCCGTGGCCTATCATCTATCCACAAAGTACCAGTCTTCTGCAAGGCAGTCACGGATAGACGGAACCCACATTGCATGGCTGCCATCTACTGTGCTGATCTGCAGATACGGCTCACATTTAAACAGATCCCCTTCCTGCAGTCCCCATGCTTCAGCAGTCTGCTTATTGCATGGAATACCATCCGGGTATCCCTTCTGATACACAACGGAAAGTCCTTTTCCATTCCATCCTTTACGGGCAAGTCTGTATCCTTTTGCCAGATACTTTAATGCAGCTCCAAAACCAAATGCCTCTGTTCCTCCAAGTTCCGGGCAGTTCTCTTCATCAGCGATCAGCCATTCTTCACTGCAGATATTTTCCATCGTGTAAGACATAATAGTTGATTCTCGAATATCAACCTCATCCCCGGTTCTAAGGTGCATGATGATCGTTTCCTTCTCAGTATCCCAGTACCAATACCCTCCCCATGTTGGCAGCTTTACCTTATTTCCGGATCTCATTTCTCTGAATGCGTCTGCAAATTTCATAGCTTTATTCCCCTTTCTCGTAATCTTCAATTACTGCAATGCCGTACTCAATAGCACAAGTGTTTTCAATCTTGCACCCTCGGGCTTCATCCCATCCTTGTGCAAAATACGCCACGTCCGCAGTTGCCAGCAATTCCAGAGACTTTCCAAGGAACCATAAAGGCTTTGCATCTGCCGGCGCTGCCTGAAAGAATGAATCAATTACTTCCACTGGCTCACCTACCAGCTTTTCTGCACTTTCAATCGCTTTTTTTCTTACTGCAAGGATTTCTTCATCTGTCTTTCCTCTCATTGGCTGACTAATAAATAATTTCTTCATCTCTCTTATTCCTCCACTTTCTCATATGTTTTTTCAAAGATATCCGGCTTGCAAGGATATAACTCCCCATTCACTCCCCGGATAACGTAATCTCCTACAGATACATGATGTGTACCTTCTAAAGTTTCAATGAACAGTCCAAGCTCTGCATGATCTACATCTGTGAGCTTATAACCATGATGCATGATTCCAGATTCAAAAGCAGCTGCCGCCCAGTCTGGAACACAATATCCGCCGTCTGAATTTTTCAGATCGCCTTCGTACTTGAATGCATCAATAACTACCGGTTTCTTTCTGTACTGCATAACTTTCCCTCCTATCTTTTCTTTGCTTTCCTGTTCGCCCATACAGCTTTTGCACTTACTGAGCGGTTAAAAGACACCAGATTGCCTTTATGGTCCTTAACAGCAACAACCTGTGTTCGTGCAGATTCCGGTCTGCGGTTTGTCTGCCTGCAAAATTCCTGCATCTGTTTCTCTTTTTTCTTCAATTTCACGGCTTCTTCCGTAAATTTTTCGCGAAAATAAGCCTTTTGTTCCTCACTATCGGTACTTTCTATATACGAATCATACCCTGCAAGTATTCTTTTGTGCTCCCGGATAGAACGTTCATATGCCCTCTGTCTCTGCATACAGTCATATTCTGTGAGCAGATCACCATTGTAGGAATACTTTGGCTCACTGTAGCTATCCAGCATATCTTTCGTGTATGCCGGCTTAGATATACCTGGCCAGTACGGGAAAAAACTATGCCGACAGTTCCATCCACATAGTCCCTCGCCTGTTCCATAGCCGGTTGCATCATAGAAGTTATCATGATCGCCATCCGAACCCTCAATCCGGTACACTCTGCCCTGCCAGGTTGCATGGGACGGTCTGGCTCCGGCATGGGCTGTAACTTCATAGTATTTGGCATCCATGTCTTCAGCGTACAGTTCTGTCAACTTCCCGGCTGTCTGATTTACACCAGTCAGCAAAGCAACTCTCATTGCAACATCAATCTTAGATGTGTGGCCGCTGCTGTACAGCACGCTGGTTCCATCGACAGCGGCAGATCGTATAGCCTGCCTGATAGCTTCCTGGTAAGAAAAAGCACCGGACGAGGCTTTCATATATGCCTCATTCAGTGCCTGCAAAAACTTCTGCTGTGTAGCTGCCGCCGTTGTCAGTGTCAGATTGCTTATTTCTCCCTTGCACTTCTCAGCTGCCGCATTCATTACCTGTTTCATTGCATCTGACATTCTGAGTTCAGATGATTTGAGCTTTCCGGCACGGATAAGTGGTGCAGCATCGTTCTTCATCCCAACCAGTCCTGCGTCCTGAAACATCCGGTATACTTCTTTTTCTGACATTCTCGTAAGTACGCTGACCTCCCGAATCACATCCTGCATAAGTGCCCCAGACTGTTTCGCCTGTCGAGCCTGCCATTTTGCAGTGCTTGTCATGCCTCCGGTTTTTGCAATCCTCCTTGCAATATCCCGCGTGATCTGTTCATTGAGAACGTCGCACATGCCAAGATACCCATCAGTAAACTTATTAAGATACTCCGGTGTCAGCATCTGCCCCTCCTACTCTTCCGGCGGAAACTGAGGTGTCTGCTCTGGCATCATTGCAAGTGCTTCTTCTTTGGAACATCCAAAATACCACTGGAGGAAATCTTCTGTCTTCAGCTTCCCTGCAAGAACCATAGCCCATCGCCTCTGGTATTCTGCGTCGGTATCTTCCAATACTCCATCTCCCCAGCTACAATTGAGTTCGGTCTCTCCATCTGGAACAATGTCATATAGAACTGCCAAAGTCCGCATTGCTTCTATCAGACCTTCAAAGCCTCTCTGCCATGCTTGCTGCATAGCATTGACTGTATGGTAGGATCTCTGCTTTCCGTTCTTGATCTCAGTAGCTGTTTTCTCAACATCCTGCATCTCTGAAAGTGTACCAGGAGCCAACCCGACAAGAAGCTCTATGAGTTGCAACTGCTTGTTCAGTCCTTTTGCCTGTGCCTCATACCTGATCTCAGGAGCGTACTCTTTGATAAAGCCACCTCCGGAATCTGCTGAATCAAAATCGAAGGTACGGAACAACCGTTCTTCTCCTGCCGGAAGAATTGGCTTCCCTCTTCTGTCTTTCTTAAACAGGGATTCGTCAGCATTGATAGCCGCCTCTGTTGCTTTGTATTCCCACAGGAACCGTCCATACTGGGTGTCCGTATCTTCGATCACTTCCACAGCACGGGAATACACAGAAACGCCTAATGGGGAGGACGTATCAATGTTATTCGCAACCGGAACCTTGATGTATACAAACAGAGGCTTGTCCATGTTCCCGATCGTTACCGGCTCTTCGGATAAACCAGCCCAGTCCGGCACAGTAGCCAGTGGAACTTCTGTCTGGAACCGGTCATTGATAGAGTACCCTCCATCAGCGTCATACTGGAATATCTGTTCCGATCGGAACGCCTTGTTCGTGATCGTGTACTCTCTACCGTTCAGCTCATGGTATTCCAAACGAGTGTACAGATAATCTCCAATCTTCTTACCCTCAACGAATACCGCAGCCGTAATCATTTCGTTGGTGTATGCACATGGAAAGAAATCTATGGACCTCACGAAATCCAGCCGGATCGTTGTTGGCCGTCCACTATCATCTATTCCAGATACATACGGCTTTATAGCAATTCCTCCACCGGCACAGTACCATTCAACGAATTTCTTCAGTTCAACCGTATCTTTCTTCAACTGCTTATCAAGGTATTCCGCCATAGGGCTTCCTGATATTTCAATCCGGAACTCCGTCAAGATCAGCCTGGCAAACTCAGACGAAATCACAGCCGGAAGATTCAGCGGCCGTGTGTTGTTCTTGCCGCCTTTCCACGGCGGTTCATTCTTGTACATATCCTGCCATAATTCAATGGCATTCTTCATTGCTCCTGATTCACATATCTGTACTTTCAGGATCTTTTCAATGCTGTTACCCGGAAGCAAGCCTCTCACCAACTTTCTAACCATATTTTTTAAAAACGCCATTCCTTCACCTACTCCACATGGTTCATATATTTTTTCATGTCACGCTCATAGCTGTATTCAAAACCATCGAGCGTATCAATGTCACTGGTTCCATCGTCCAGACGTTCAAGTTCCACAGTGTCCGGTTTCCACACAGCCATACTCAATGCATCTTCCAGGGTTTCGCACAGTTCTGTGTATAGGAACCGGTTCTGAGCTACCAGCGATGTAAAACAAAAGATTCTGTCGTTGATTCTGTTCTTCTTCGCATTGGCAATCTTTAGATCTCCCTTGTTGTTCTCTGCGGCCGCCGTCCGAAATCCTCTGATAAGAACTTGTTCTGCCGAGTCGCAGTATACCGCAGTAACAAATCCAAACAAATCCAAGATTTTATCCACAAACTCCAAAAAGAGCTTGCTTAGTTCTTTCGGATCCAGTTCTTTTGTATGCAGTTCAGAAGCAAGCCCGACCAATTTTTCATATCCAGCAGTCGGAGCAGTAGCAACAAAGGAATGGCCTGAACCATTCCCTCCAAAGTCAACTCCTATATAGATATGCTGTATTTCTCCCTTGTGGATCATTTTCTGTACGTCTGCAACTGAAATCTTCATCCGGTTGTTATCCTGTGCCGCCAAGGAAGCAAACTGGGTATATACCAAGCCTTCCGCAATACTTCTCTTTCCAAGGATGTCCCGAACGTACCAAATGCTATGCTCATCGTACTGACTTACGATTTCTTCCAATCGTTCCTGAGTAATATTGATATTCTCAAAAATCGTGAAGTGTGCATAATTATAGCCGCCCTTCAGCGTGCCTTCCCTTGCTTTCCGATCGTACACATCAAGGTAATTCTCGTAAATTGGTGCTTTCGGATGCTCTGGGTTCATATCCCAAAATATCTTCCTGTTCTTTGCTGCTAGTTGTCGGTTGAACGCCTCTTTAATAGCACTATCATGATGTAAGTTGATTTCGGTAGCAATCCACATGCCATAAGAGTTACCACGGATTTTCTTGTAACTATCAGAAGATGAAGCTCCTGCAAAAATCACAACCTTCGGTTTAAAATTCGTCATTGGTCCTTGGATAATCAGTGCTTCCATATCCTTATATTTGCCCCAGTGGCATTGACCTCTGAATATCCATTCAAGCCCAAAACCATTCGCATCGCCTATATTCAACTTAGCATTACCCATCGTAGATCCAGTAGCAAGATGAATTTTGTCCGGTGTAGTCTTCAGCTCATGTGCGAAAGCAAAAACATTATCAACAGTCTTTCCAGAACGAACAGCACCTTCCAGTATATTAAATGTTGCATATCTGCACTTCCGGATGTATTCCTTATGTCCCTCACCAAAATTAAACTGTATTGTTTTCTTCCGCCTCAGGTCCGACTTCTTGATTTTCTTTACTTTCTTGTTCGTTGCCATAAATCTCTTCCTCGATTTCGTCTAAATCCTCAATCTCTTGGCCGATACCAGCGTCACGCTCTTTCTTGTACTCGAATTCTGCTATTTTTAATTCGAGTTCTCTTTCCCTAAGTTCATATGCTGGGTTTTCTCCAACAGTATCACGCAGAAATGCAGCTGCTTTTGTGTTACCTTTCATTGCCTGATTGATCACACCAACCATTACCGCTGTCTGATATGTGAAGTCCTCCTCTGATATTCCCATGACTGCCAGCTTTTGTTTTAACTCTTTCGCAGCCTTCGGAACCTGCATATCAAGCAACATTTTAGCTGTATCTCGCATGGCTTTCTTCCTGCGGCGTGCTTCACCTGATGCGATGCCACCTTTTCGGGCTGTTTCCACCTGTTGTTCCCCTGTTCGAAAGCGAAATGGCTCCCCATTTTTTAAGTTTTCCTCGTTCGGCACCGTCACCACCTCTCTGTTCTGTCATTATTTGAAAAAATCAGATAAAATATGGGTCTTTTCTCTCTTTTTCCATCTGTGCCATAAACTTATTCGGTGCCGTCATTCTACACGGAATATCGCATCTTGCCATATCTGTTTTTGCTCTCACCTTAGTTTCCAGGATATCCCTGTCCATTACATGACCTATAATTTCATATGGTTTATGGCAGCAATACATCACCTGTCCATGCTCATTTACAGCAATCTGTGCCCACTGTGCTGTACAGATTCTTTCCTGCTCGTCAATCATATTCCATTTGAAATTCAGCTTTACCCTGCTGTCCTTCTTTTCCAGTTCTTTAATCGTGTATACGATCTCTTTGATATGACCACCTGAATATTCATCCGGGTATGCAATACCCCCTGTGCTTTCTATCGGACGGAAGCTCATATAATCAACGTCAAGATCGCAATTTGCTTTATAGAACTTATATACATCATCTGGCCAGCTCACCACTCTCTGAATACCCAATGTTGTTTCCGGGCTTTCCCTTCTTTTCCATTCCGCATATGCCTGAATATTATTTCTGACCTTTTTATATGCTCTTACACCTCGGCTTTTTTCGTAGCTGTCCTCATCCCATCCATCCAAGGAAACTTTCAAATAGTCTGGTTTTATGTACCGCATCTCATTGAAATTCGTATTGATTCCATAGTGAACGTTGTGTTCCTCCAACCAATTTGTAATCTTCTTAAAATCCCTGCATAATGTAGGCTCGCCTCCACCTGTCAGGATAAAACCTTTCACGCCAAGTTCAAGCAACCTTTTCGCATACTCAACAAATTCTTCATACCTCATTGAATATGCGCCTGTTTCCAGTTCCCACCGTCTGTAGGTGCAATATGGACATTTATTATTACAATAATTTGTCAGGAATATATCTGCTGTAATCGGCCTGCGATCATTTAGTGCTCTTTCTATATGAGCGAACATCTTATCCCCTGCAATATTTTCCACGCTATCGCACCTCCTTCCGGTATTTTTCATTTATGATCTTCGGAACACAGCATTCCCAGTCTATCCTATGATGGATCCTCTTATGTTTCGTGTGCATCATACTGACTTTGATGCAACTTGGCATTGCCATTACAGAATAAAATGTCTTTACATATGTTCCTGTTTCAAGGTATGATTCCGTCATTCCTCCGTCAAGGGACTGCGTAGGAATCTGGATTACGCACATATTGCATAATGTGAAAAATAATCTTCCTCTGCTTCCTAATGTGGTGTATGTTGTAACATCCTCATTCATCGTACCTCTAAAATCTATCGGTCTATCAGTTCTACAGAACAGGCTATTCATAGCTTTCCGCATCAATCCCTTTTTGAAGTTTCCTCCATCCAGACCGCCTACGAAATCGCCTCCCTGTGCAAATGCTACTGTAGCTGCACCAGATATGTCCAGAAAATGAAGCATATCCTCGAAAATCCTGTCCATCTGTTTCACCGGTTTTCCTAACAGCTTATTTCCACTTGCGTATCGAAAATCTATTTCCTTGTAATCATCATCCAGCATCAGGAAATATTTCAGACCCAGTTCTTTTGCAATCCTGAATGTTTCGTTTCTGGCGTAGATAATTGCCCTATGCTCATTGAAATTGTCCATCGTGTCTGCTCGATCATACGCCGCCTGCTTATCGAATATTATTACACGCTCAGGTCCGAAGTTTTTACGGTATTGATCCGCGGTCTCATCTTCATTATCAATAATCATGTACCACTTTCCTGTATATCCACCTTTTTTCAGGGCTCCCATTGTTGCCACATTATCTGCCCGGCCATGTGTCAATATAAAAACAGCAAAATCATTTCTCATGTTCTATCATGCCTCATTTTTCCTGTATCTCTCATTAAGAATATAAGGTCTCAATGCTTTCGAATTAATCTTCATAGTAAAATCGTTTTTCTTTGGTACAATCTTTATTACATCCGGTCTTGACATTAACACCATAAAGGCATTTGTATAGTTTGAGGATTTTGCATACATCTCTTTGCAACCACCTGCATTTGTTCCATTTTCTGGCGTGTTTGTTGATAATATCATAGGCGAAAACTCCGCCTTTCCAATTTGCAAATCCCGTATCACTGCAACCGTATCTTCCCACATAATACTTTCGTAAATCACAGGATCGTCTGTACGATACAACATAAATTTTGACAGTGTAAATTTCACACCATCTTTTACATAGCCATTCATTCCCCCGATGTATGCCCCATCCTCTGGCATTCCAATTGCTGTAATGTTGGTATCTTCTAAGTACCGAACCAACGATTCGATCACTTTATCAACATTCTTTGAAATTTTCTGAGTAACCATTTTCCCTGAATGCCCGTCTTTTATATTCAGACGCCTAATATCATCATCACATACAAAATAAAATTTTTTTCTCAGTTTCTTTGCAAAATCAACACATGCATTTCTTGCAAATAAAGCACCATTCATAGGAAATTTATTTATATGTGTATCTACATTGACTGCATATTCTTTCTTATCAAAAATAAGCAGTTTATCTTTGTAATTCTTTTTATATATTTCCAGTTCCTTATCCTGATTGTCTACGACCAGATATATTTCTCCTGAATATCCTGCTTTTCTTAAGCAATTAAACGTAAGCTGTTTTTCTGCTCTGTTGTGCGTTATTATAAACACGGCAACATCATTCCGCATTTTTTTCATCCTCCATAACGTCCAAGACATCGGCAAATAAACTGGCAAAACCATTTGCAATCGCATTATCTACATCTATGATCACAAGGGCTGATTTCTCCATTAACTTCTGCATCTCCGGTGTTGCATGGGCATAATACTCTGCAATATTTCTGTAATTGAAAACATTGTGCCTGCCGGCTGCATCCTTCAGGAACTGTCTTTCATCTTCTGTAATGCCTTCTGCCTTCTCAATTTCTGCGATCAACTCTTTGCTTTTTTCTTTATCCAACATTTCTGCGATTGTAGGGCATTCCCCTGTAATCTCATACTGTGGAATATTAGTTTTCATTGTATAGGTATTATCCTCTATCTCATCGGCAAAATCTGTCTCACTTTCCTCGAATCCAAACATCGACATATCAATATCAAGAATCTCTGATAATTCCTGCTGCAACAATTCTTCATCCCATGTGGCGATCTCAGCGGATTTATTATCTGCCAGGCGAAATGCCTTAATCTGTTCCTCTGATAAATCATCTGCGATAACACAAGGTACTTCTTTCATTCCTAGCTGTTTTGCTGCCTTTATTCTTGTGTGCCCTGCTACAATCACATTATCTGTAGTAAGCACAATCGGGATCTTGAAACCAAATTCCTTGATACTTTCCATTACTGCCGGTACTGCTTCGTCATTGACCCTTGGATTTTTTTCATATGGAAGTATGCTTTCAATACTCCTATACTCAATCTGTATTTTCCCCATGTCGTCTGCTCCTTTCTCATTTTGCACATAATAAAAAGGACCATGCTTTTATACATCGTCCCTGTTTCTCTCATTTATTTTATTGTTTTACCTTCTCTTAAAATGCCCCACCTCGTAAGGCAGGGCTAAATGAGAAAGAATCGGCACAACACAGCCGGCAACAAGTATTTGTGAGGGCATGTTTCACATCCGCTTGTTGCAGTTTATACTTTAGCACATTCCCTTATGTACTTCTAGTACACTTCGAGAGGCATTTTGCGGCATTTCATGTACACTTCATGCCCTTTTGTATACATTAAGCGGCATTTTATGTACAAACAGCGGCAATTAGCGAACACTAACTATTTTCATATTGCCTCTAATATCAATTCTGCCAGCATAACCGCATATTTCTTCTCAAATTCCTGTAATGCCAATCCATTTAATTTCTGCACACTTCGTACATTTCTTTCTTCATCAAATGCTGACCCGGCTATCTTCTCCCATGACTGAAAATGGATATATCTACAATTCAGTACCGTGATATAGCTTGCATTATCCAGATCATTTATTTGTTCTGATACCTTCATCCGGAACTGCATCAAATCTATGATCTTATCATCAATTCTTCTCTCCATCTCATCAATCCGTCCAAACAATGTCCCGAACTTATCATTATTCCTACTGCTCTGTACTCTTTCACCTTCACCGCCTCCACCTAATGAATACAGCATATCCTTTACCGCTTCTTTATCTCTTTTCAGATTTTCAATCTCTGCCTGTTTATGTCGCACTTGCTCTAAATATTCTTTCGCCGTCATAAAATGCCCCTCCAGAAACTTTATTTGACTAATACTCCACACCTGATGTATAATCAGGCTATCCGTTTGTGGGCTCTTGTCTTTGGTATTTCTGGCAGGGGCTTACTTTTTTATTTAGATTTTCTTTCCCCCATGTCTGTATGATCTGCTTTTATTAAATTCCGCTTTTTCCACCAGCATTGCTTCCAGATCAATTCCGTAATATCCGCACATATCCATAATACGGATTACTGTATCTGCCAGTTCTGATGGGATTCCTTCTGGTTTTCCATCTTCTCTGTAATATGTTTCAGTTGGCTCCTTACCTTTTCGGTATTCCTCCAATGCTTCTGACAATTCACTATGGCACAATGCAATCAGAGTTCCAAATTCTGGAGGTTTATCCCACCACCCATGCTGTACCGCTATTTCATGTACATCTTTTACCATATTGTTAATCTTTCCCATTGTTCCTGATCCTCCTAAACTGCTGCTGCCTTTTTCTTTTTTCTGAACATCCGTACTGCCTCACAAGTAGCAAAATGTGAGATATATCCAAATCCGGTTGCATGTTCCGGGTGATTCTGAACTATGCCGGTAACCACTTCACCATTGGTAAGGACAATTCTGTCCTTGCCGCCTTTTTGTTCTTTGTAATATACAAAGCTAGGATCACAAGGCATATTCTTACCGGCTTTTGTTTTTATCCACATGATCTGTTTCCCGCATTTTGAGCAGTTTCCAAATGAATTTTTAAATCTCATTTTCTCCTATTCCTCATCGTACTCATAATCATCGTCTGAGGATTCTGTACCGCCGCTTGCGCCGTTTGTATCGTTCTGGTCCATAATTTCCCCACCGGAAACATTTTCACTGCCAGAACCGCCGTTATCCACTTCTGTCGTGTCCTGTTCTGGACCTTCCAATAACGGCATGTTCTGCGGGAGTGCTGGTGCTTCATCTACAACGGTTGCCTCGGCATTTATAATATCAGCATACTCAGGATCGAAAATGCTCTGCTGTCCTCCCTCGGAAACATATCTCAGGACATAGCGTTTCAGCTCATCATCGTAGACCAGTTCCATTCCTGTATCATTCTTTCCGTCGAATCCATCTTTCACTGGTACCTGCGTATCAATCTTATATTTCAGTACCGGTTTATGTACTTCCCTGGAACTTCCGTTTCCATCAGGAACAAAATCTGTGCTGATAGATAAATTTACCTTTAAGGTAATAGCCCCCTCATCAGAATGGTTCTGTTCCATTTTCTGGAACAATCTTTGAAGCAACAGATTGAAAGATTCTCTGATCTTCGAGAATGTTTCACTCTCCATTGTGATTTCCTGCCAGTTCATAATTTCCATTGTTGTTATCCTCCTCATTTAATTATTTTTTAACTGGTATCTTTATATCCAAAATCCGGACTTCCACTCTGGGATCATCAGAATAAAATTTTCTTACCTGGCAATCTACAATCTGAGTATCATCGCGGTATGCAATTTTATTCAATGCATCTGCAATGATCTTGATGCAATTATCCATATCAGGTTTTTTGGTCGGCCTGATAATTCCAGCTCTCATAAGCTCTTTTTTCTTCTTGGACTTACTCCGCGGAATTGTGTAATATGCTTTTATTCTCATATCCAGCATAGCATCATCCAGAAATTTGATTTCTCCACACTGATTCAAATATTCCATACGAACCAGGTTTTCATAAATTACTGTATCTTTTGGCGTAATGGCGCGACCTGTTTTAGTATTGAACCTTGGTCGCCCCTTTCCCTTTGGTTCACCATGTACTATAAATTTAACTTCCATTTCTCTCCGCTTCCTCTTTATTTTGAGGTGTCTGCGTTATCTTTCAGATCAGTAGCATGTACATAATACGCAACTGCTTTTCCATTAGGTGTCACCTGTTTCTTGTGCTGCCCTACATCGTAACCATTTACCGCTAAGATTGTCATAACAGCTTTTCGATCTTCCAGACCATAAATTCTGAGTTCTGCATCCCATTTGTTTTTCACTTCTTTCTTTGTAGGACCAGTAATCAATTCTTCTGGTTTAATCTTTGCTACCTCTGCGATTTTAAAAAGAACATCCACTGCAATACTGTTGGCAGCATTCTCATATGCCCCAATCTGGCTTTCGCTTTTTCCAATAAGCTCACCAAATGCTTTCTGCGATAACCCCATACCGGTTCTAACTCTTCTGATCTCCTGGCCTACTTTCTGTGTTGAATTCATTCCCATTTTTCTTTCTCCTATCATTTAAAAATAATCAGCAAGTTGTTTTTGCCTCAATGCTGCCTTCACGATTCTGAACGACTTCCCTGGAATCTCTACTGGAAAACAATGTTCAAAAATCCTGTCATATATTCTTCGATAACGGATATCCGGATTTCTCATCATTTCGTCAAATGTAAGGTTCGTAGTCAAAATCATAGGCTTATCTGTTCTTACCCTGCTGTCTATTACGTTGTAAACTTTTTCCAGTGCGTAATCTGTATTTCTCTCCGCTCCCAGATCATCAATAATAAGTAAGCTACAAGCATTCAGCATTCCAATATACGCCGCCTCATCCTGTCCTTGAATGTCCTGTAATATCTTCACAAACGATGTCATTACCACAGATATGTTCTGCTCCATCAGTTCATTTGCAATACAAGCTGCTGTAAAACTCTTTCCGGTTCCGCATGGACCATAAAACACAAGTCCGATATTTCTTTCGCCGGTTTTGGGGTTTCCTTCTTTAATCATCTGCCTGAACTGATCCACATATTTTCTGGACACATCATATGCCCTCTGATTTTCCTTTCTCTTCTGATATACAGAAAATTCTGCATCTCTGAATTTACTTGCCATCATAGAAGCATCTTTTAATCTCTGGACACGATGCATTTCTTCCTCGTATTCCTCTTTTCTTCTCTGCTTCTCCAATTCTTTTGCCCTGCAATCACAAATACACCATACTGTTTTATGGAAATACGGACTGTTTATCTTTTTCTGTCTTGCCTTTCCACATACTCCGCAATGCCATAATCCCTCTGCATCTTTGTAATCTCCTTCGTGGATCTGAGCAACCTCTGGCAAAGATTCCGTAGGAAGAAACTGTGTTACATCCATAATCTCACCACCTCCTTATAAATATTTATCGAAATCCGCACTTCCATTTGAATCCGGTTCCTGCGATTTCTCTTTTTCTATGTAATCTATAAATGGTGTTGCATCCCCCAGAAATGTTTTAGCGTGCTTAATATACTGAGAATCCGTGTGCTTTCTCTCACACTCCATTCGGTAATTTCTGGCTGCAAGCCTCAATTCTTCTGGTGAAAATCCACTATTTATACGAGCCTGATATTTCTTATATGCCATTCCCTTATCTGCTTTTTTTGGATACTCAACCCAAAATGCCTCAAAATCATCTGGATAGTCGTTTCTCTTTGGCTTTCCCGTACTCATCTCCTGATTTTCCAACACCGCCGGTATACCAGCCTGTGCTTCTATCAGTTTTGAATCATCCATTGAAACCCCATGAGTTGTTGAATACGATTTATTATCCTTGAGAAACAATGTCTTTTTTTCATCCGTATATTGGGTTTCGTGGTAACGGTTCTGAGAAATGCAGTTGTGCATTCTCCAATGTTTGATGACAATCACACCATTATCAAATGTCAGAACAAATCTCTTTGAGATCAGGATCCGCATATCATCATCCCGGGCACCAATCGTACGCATAATTCTTTTGGGGTTCCCTATGAATCCATCATCATCCGCCCTCATATTCAAATGAAAATACAAACATTGTGCTGACATTGGCATATCCAGAAACGCATCACTGTCGACTATTTTCATTGTGAACATTCTTTTTTGTGCCATCCTTTGTCGCCCCTTTCTTCCCAATATTCCTTATTGCCTTTTCTGCTGTCTTGTCAGATTTTGTATTGTTGCTCGGAATATAAGTTCCTTTGTATCTCCCGTATATTCGGTCAATTTCTTTTTGATTTTCCTCATTGCGGATTTTAGCTCTTTCCCTTGCAGTTTTCCTCAACTCGTCCAGCTTTTCATCAGAAATAAGATTATTTTCTCTGATATAGTGAACAATTTCAGACAGTTCATAACTACTTCCACTTTTCCTGGCTTCCATCTGTGCTGTATTATGGAGAATACCTTTCATCATCTTTGTAACACTTGCTGCTTCTGCAAGATACGATTTTGCTATTTCCCCATTTTTTGAGTGCCTGGCTTTTTCATTCAATTCATGTATCGTATCATTCATTCTCTCAATGAGGGCATCTTCTGTTACCAAAGCTGCCCCGCATTTTCTACAACGTATCAGCCTCATCCTTGTCACCTCATCCAGCAATATATTTTGTGGTTGCATCCGTAACATCAATCATTCCTTTATTTTTCCATCTATCCCAGAATGCAATCGTTCTGGACTGCGGTCTTTCTTCTGCAAGTGCAACATGGATTTTTAATGGAATCGGTACTGCATCACCAATCACAAACACATCACCAGGCGAAAACATTGAGGTTTCATCAATTACGCTCTCGCTTCCTTCAGGCATCATTCCTTTAATCATTGCCTTATCATTTTCATTATTCATCTTTCCAACAATGAAGTTTGCGCACTGAGACATGATTGTTTTATTGAGTTCTGATGGCCTCTGGCTTGCAGGAAATAATGTCACACCGAACTTTCTACCTTCCTTCGCAATGTTCTCAAATATCTCCACCATACGCCGCTGAGAGGCAGATAATGAGAAGTCATTTGGAATATATACATGAGCCTCATCGCATACCAAGGTGACCGGATTTACGTCTTTGCTCTTGTACGTTCTCTGGATTTCGTACACCAGCTTTGTAATTACCCCAATAATCGGAATAGCAACATCGTGTGGCACCTCAGACAGATCAATATTCTTTACCGGAACATCGTTGTTCAGCACATCTTTCATAAAATCATATAAATACTGCTGCGGCATATCCTCAAATAAAAACTGATATTTGCTGTCTCTTGCCTTATCAACAAGGAGATTCACAATATTGGTGAGTTTCCCGTTGTAATCGCCTTTTACGATTTTCTCTTTTCCAGCTTGCGCACCTGTTTTATAAGCTTCTCCTGTCCCGACCATTTCTTCATCAAGAAATTTCATCAGTTTAACAAACTCTACATAGTTGAAATATACTGGTCTGTTCTCTTTTCCTTTCGGGCATACATTGTAATAGCACTTCCGGAGAGCTGTCATGGCTACGGTTGCTGATTCCTCTTTGATTTTTAAAATATTGGAGATCATATCCGTAAAGCCAAACATCCATATAGGGAATGGTCTGTCACCACCAATCTGAATATTTCTGGCATATGACAATTCTTTGTATTCGCCATGGATGTCAAATACGATCACATTCGCCCCAGGTAATTTGCTTGTCTGCTCCAAAATTTTCGCCACTGTCTCAGATTTTCCTGCACCGGTATTTCCAACAATACAAGAGTGCCTCTGGAAGAATTTATTTCCATCAATATATGCCGGGAACTCATAAGCAGCATACTCTCCTATGCAAAATCCCTCAGTGTACTTACTCAGCATAGAAGCAAATTCCTCTTTTGAGATTCGATGTGCGTTTACCTTCATCGTTGGATATTTGTCTATTGTCTTCTGGAATGTCCCATCTTTTACAGTTCCGATAATGGAGCATTCCAGCATCTTTGTACTGCTGTGCTCTAAGATATAATCAGTTTCTCCGATCTCTTCATCATCTCCCATATCAATATCTGTCAATGTATTCACCATAGTAACCAGTTCCACATCACCATCCGATACAGCAATCAGATCATTGATTCGTACATCGTCAAATTCTTTGTAATCTGATCTGATTTGAACTTTATTGCTTAAAATTTTTACAAGTTTCATGCCCTTATACCTCCAACAATTCATTGTAATTTCTTACTGAAGCCTGTTTTATGCTTTTGCAATAATCACATTTTCCACAATGAGCTGGTTCTATCAAACCGGCTTTAATATCTGCATACCTCCCGACATTTTCCTCTACCTGTCGCAATGCCATATCAAGAGTAGACTGCGGTATCTGCCAGATATCTCTATCCATTACTCTCTCTTTTGTTACTACCGCAAGATAAAATGGTAACTTTTCACCTGTAACAATTTCCACGCCTTTCTGATAAATAGCACCCTGGAGGTCATACCTCCACATAGGGAGCTTATCCATTCTTGCCACAACCTTTAAGTCTGTGATCGCTTTCCCTGGATTATAGCTGTCCAGCTTTGCCTTCCACTTCACCCCGAATAATTCAAAGGTGAAAATCCGCTGTTTTTCTCCACTCATAGCGTCCATAAATTTGGGATCCGTTTTCACAGTTTCTATGATCTGGTTCGCTCTTTTGAACTCTGCTCTCAGCTCATGTTTTCTTGTGTAAAGTGCTGGATTCTCTTTCAGGAACTCATTGAGTGTGCCTTCAAAGTATCTGTCTACAAATGATCCTACCAATAATGCCCTAGTTGTTGGTCTTTCATATTTTCCAGAGATACTTGCCATAGCTGCTGCCTCACAATTCATAAATGCTTTGTACTGTGACACACTCATATATTCCTTATTCGCTTCTGGGCTGTAATAATTTGCATTATTCAAAATCATTTCTTGTCACCCTCTTTGATGGCTTCCGGTTTCTTTTCTCCTCCACTGAAAGGATCACTAATCTCACTGTTATCAGTTACCGGTAAACCAATCTCAAAGTAATCTTCGCGCTTTGCCATTCCATCACGCAAAGCACGATAAACCTTTTTCAGTCTTACAAAATCATTTTCTGAGAAAGAATCACTTTTACAGCCCAAATACTTTTCAATCATTGAAATATTGACGGAAAATTCCTTTTCAAATACTTCTGCCATCGTTCTGACACGATCCACTAAAGGCTCTTTATATGCTCCCCGTAAAGTTTCGTTGCATCTATCTACTGCTGCATCCACAACATCACTTGGAATAATTCCAAGAATACAAGCTCTTACCCTTCGTGCTGCCTGATTCGCTACTGCTTCGTAAATATCTCTTGGGTCTGTAAGCGGGTAATCGCCTTTTCTTGTATGTCGGATATGAGGTACACTGAACAATTTTGTCTGTCTGGAATTGGTTTCGAGATCCCATGCGTACGCCATAACCTGACTGACTCCATTTCTCTGTTCCAGCTCCATAAATCCAAAATCAATATTTCCCCAGTTCTGAGCAATGGCTTCTGCAAGTCTGATAGATGGACCAGTAATCTTTTCATTTCCTCTCGGAAACTCATACATTGAATTTTCTGCCAATTTTTTTCTCTGGCAAGCCTTCAGAATATTGTTGTATGCTACAATCTGATCTCGTGGAAACCTCTTTGCAGCCAGCATTGCAACCTGCACTTCCTGGGCCTGCCTGGTTACCATCATTTCTGTTTGAGATGATCTCTGCGGCTGTGCCACTTCCTGACTTGTAAAATCTACCGACTGTACATTTCCCTGTGAATTAACCTGAACTTCATTCATTGTGTTGTGCCTCCTTGTTATTATTCTTTCACCATTTTTGACATGGTTTCCAAATTTGCTCCCATTCGGAAAAAATATTCTTTTATCACATCCGGAAGCAATATTGGAACATAAATTTCGCCTTTTCCTACAATCTTCGTTTTCTTTCTGGCATATTCCACCAAACAAGAAAACTCTGCATTTGATATTTTGTAGCCGTCTTTCTCTAACTGCTTCTTTACACTCTCGTATTTCTGCATTTTCTTCGTGCCTCCCTGCGTCTGGCCTTAATAAACCATTCGATCAGGAACACAATCGGAATGATTGCCCATTCACCGCCGATTGCTGCATAACCACGCTGAGCGTATGCCATTCGCACCGCCGCCGCCATCAATAAGCAACCTACACTTAATGCAATCCAATGTTTTACGATCCATCGTTCCAGCATTCTTGCCTCCTATCTGTAAAAAGAATGATTTCCTATAGTGAAAAGGTATTCTGTATTATCCTCCATCCAAGATGAACTACCAGTTCTGCTGAAATATAACGCTCCCTTTGTATCGTCCCAATTTTCACACTGGACCATATATAAAGCCTTATAACATTCTGCGTCCGGTTCAACGTTCCAATATCTTCCATCATCTAAAACAGGTTCAAACTGCCCTGGCTGAAACACAACTCCCTCTACACTGTTCGGAAACTCTTTATCTTCCACTCGATTCAGAACCACTCTCATTACCATAGCTTTTCCTTCAGTTCCTTCCCCCTCTGCTTCTGCCATTGCAATTTTCAAAAGGATATTAGAATCTTTATTGTTCCAACTATAATCATCTAATGTAGAACTATCTTCTGCTACTTCGTTTTTTACATCGGATCCGGTTTCTGTGTATTCATCCTGAACATTCTGTATTGGTGTGTATGTAGATGCTTCTGCTTTGTTTTCGGCCTTTAATACGCCTGTCACCTGAGTTGCCAAAACTATCATTGCTGCATCTACTGCATATACTTTTAACTTTCTTCGCATATTTCTACGCACTTCTTACCTCATCTTTCTCATACGGATTTACAAATATGCCAAGATCAATGCCCTGTAAGGCTCCTGCCTCTTTTATAATCTCTGCATCGTTCTCCATTCCGTAGCGTTCTTTCAAAATCTGTCTCAGCTTTTCTTTCAGTTCCATTCGTATCAGCCTCTTTCATCTACTTCTGAAATTTCTCGGCCAGCATTCGTAATTCTGAAATTGCTATTGCCAAAATTTCCAGTTTTTTCATTATTCCTTCAAATGTTTCCTGCTCATCTGCTGTAATTTCTCCATCCTCCGCAATGCTTAGCAACTGTTTTTTCATGGTTCGTACCGCATCTTCGTCCAAACTGTTCAGAATTTTTACGGTAATGCCCTGCAAACCACTTACCTGCGTTGCCAAAGGAAGGTTTCGTCCTATTGGACATTCATGTTTGCAATAATAGCTTCGTAATTCCGGCGTATTATACAGATCGGACATCATTACCACTGTATCTGGTGGTACATTTTTGGTTACGCCCAGCTCATGATTTGCCAGAGTTGAAGTTGAAATTCCCAGCAACTCAGCAGCTCTTTCTCTGCTGTTTAGAAGGTCATTATATTTTGCCGCCTTTTCTCTACAGGAAAAATAAATATTCTTCCCAGCTTTAGTGCAATCAAACTCCATTCTGTTCTCACCTCTCATCCCTTATAATGAGTTCATGCTCAAACATCTGAGTACGAATCATCATCAGTAATATTCAAATAATCACTTATTCTTTTTCTTATGGGAGGTGATACCACACGGCCATTTAAAACTGACGAAATGTATGAGCGATTGTTGCCGAGTTTCTCTGCCATGTCAGAAACTCCGATATCTTTCTGAATCATGGCGATCTTGGCTTTTTTACACCAAGGAGACAACTTTTCCGCCATATGCTTTACTCCTTTCTTTTCTTTACTTTTGTTGCATTTTTCTTTATAATGAAGATTGATTTTATCTTTAAAATAAACTTTAAAATCATCTTCAAAATCATCTTACATTTGTTATATTAACTCGTTAAATTGAGTAGGTCAATACTTTTTACTCATTTTTTTGAGTTTTTATGAAGGAGGTACTATGTTCTACGATAATTTTAAGGCTGCCTGTGAAAGAGAAGGCACCACCGTCACCGCTGTTTTAGCTGATATAGGCAGAGCGAGTGGCAATACTGGAGGATGGAAAATGGGAAAATTTCCACGTTTGGACATCGTCATGGAAATTGCAGAATATCTTCAGATCAGCATAGACGAATTGGTTTATGGGTTGGGTCAGGCTCCATATTCCAGCAAAACTCAGAATTGTGAGCTGAGTAGTGAATGGGGTGACATCATCTCTCAGATTCCAGAAGACCGCCAGCAGCTTTGTAAAGATTTCTTGCGTACTCATATGGTTTCTACACCGAAAAAATACGCTGATAACAAGAGGGCATAATATCACCTAACTATTTTGAATGGTATCGGAATAATAGAACCAAATAACAGGAGGTTTTCTTATGGAAAAAAAGATTACTATTCACCCCCAAAAACCACTTGTCCCAGAAAGAGATGCCTTTGTTCTGGAACTTCAGCGGCTCCTTGCCTGTTATCAACTGGCAGATCAAAGAGATAGGGAAATTGTATGGTCCGTACTCAATAAATATGTACCAAATATCATTTAGTAATAAGGACAGCCCCAGGCAGGGGCTTTCTTTATGTGCTTGGGAGAAATATCATGGCGAGAAGAAAAACGACTTCAAGGGGCGTATCTACGTCCATTCGAGAAACTAAAGTTGCAATATATATTCGGGTATCTACCGTTCACCAGATAGACAAAGATTCTATACCTATGCAGAAAAGGGATCTCATAGCGTATTGCCAGCTCATTCTTGGCACTGATAATTATGACATTTTTGAAGATGCCGGCTACTCAGGAAAAAATACTGACCGCCCAGCTTTTCAAGACATGATGGGAAGAACCCGAAAGGGTGAGTTTACTCATATTCTTGTTTGGAAAATTGATAGAATATCCAGAAATCTTCTGGACTTTGCAGAAATGTATGAAGAACTCCGATCATTACGGGTAACCTTTGTAAGTAAAAATGAGCAGTTTGATACCTCCACTGCCATTGGTGAAGCTATGCTTAAAATTGTTTTGGTATTTGCTGAATTGGAAAGAAATATGACTTCAGAACGTGTCACAGCAACAATGATATCCAGAGCCAACAATGGACAATGGAACGGTGGCAGGATTCCTTTTGGATACTCCTACGATTCCACTACGACCCAGTTTTCTATCCGGGAAGATGAGGCTGTAGTGTGCCGTAAATTAAAAGACTTATATTTAAGCAATAAATCCCTTGTATATACCGCAAGGGCTCTGAATGCAGATGGCTACAAAACTAGGGCAGGCGTAGACTGGACAGCTCATGCCGTATGGTTTATTACATCCAGTCCATTTTACGCTGGTATTTACCGATATAACCGGTATAAAGGAACTGAAAACAGAACTCTCAATCCAGAGGATGAATGGATAATGATCCCGGACCACCATCCAGCTATATTCACCTTGGAAGAACACGAAGCAATGAAAGCCATATTAAAAAACAATTCCAGATATGTTAGAAATCCAGTTGGCAGGCTTCATACTACAGCAAACATTCACATCTTCCAAGGAATTGCCTATTGTGGTAAATGTGGCAACAAAATGGTTTCCACTCCTGGTAAGAAGCATGTCGACGGATACCGACCGTCAAATTACAGCTGTCCTCTGCATCGTAGAAGTAAGAAATGTGATAACGCTACAGTAAATGATATGATTATTGGCGAGTTTACTATCAATTATATTTTAAATATGCTCAATGCAAAGAAAACCTTTTCCACCATAGATACTCCTGAAGAATTGCAGAGGCACTTGTTGGCCGGATCCACTTTTTCCAATATTTCTTCCATTGAAGGAAATGGGCTGAATGACTTCTTTAATCTTCTGGCCCGGTATGGTTCAGATAATTCCTATGTCTTTGCAGTCAAAAAGCCGCGGAAGAAAAAAGCTACTATAAATCCTGAACTCGCTGCACTCAGAAAGGAAAAAGAAAAACAGGAACGTGCCTTACAACGATTACAAGATCTTTACCTGTATTCAGATAAATCTATGTCTGAAAAAGATTTTATTATTAGAAAAAGCGAAATATCAGATCATCTAAAAAACATCAATGCCCAGCTTGGTCTCATTACTCAAAATCCGGATTCTCTGCTGTCCGATGAAGAATTTATAAAACAGGCCAGCCACCTTCTCATACAGAAGGAATTAAGCAACCGAAAATATATCTATTATAAAAATCTTGCAACCTCTGTGGATCCGGAAATTCTCAGGACATACATGGAAACAATTCTTGATTCCGTTTATGTCACTGATGGTCATGTAAGCTCCATTGTCTTCAAGAATGGACTTACGCACAAATTCATCTATAAAAATTGACACCGACATAAATGTCAGGCGCAAAAATAACCAGGAAGCGTTTATACCTCCTGGTTATTCTCATATTCGCTATATTTTCCCTTACCCAACAAATGTTAGAAATAGATGTTAAATGATAATCATCGCGTCGCCGAAGGAGAAAAAGCGATACTTCTGGCGTACTGCTTCCTCATAAGCTG
>ERZ827108.619-NODE-619-length-58260-cov-18.572837_pt1 | contig 58260 bp, 42 predicted proteins | sample MGYA00519921_ERZ827108 | MGnify/ENA primary metagenome ERZ827108 (study PRJEB31778, sample SAMEA3449258) | human gut metagenome | biome: human gut; feature: human-associated habitat; material: faeces | place: United Kingdom | collected 2010/2012 ...
TTAACTATCTGGACTCCCGTACAAAGGAAGATGTAGAACTCGTAAATAGCTGGGAGTTGGATATTTTCGGAAAAGAAACAGGTAACCCGGAGGCAAACTGTATGTTTCCTGCAATGTTTGCTCGCTGGTTCCTGAAAAATATAGAGGGCTTTAAAGAAAATGGTGCGAAGTTTATCCACGACGCTCCATATGTATTAGCGCATCTTGCCGGACTTTCTGCAAAAGATATGTTTGTTGACTGGGGAACTATGTCCGGATGGGGACTTGGTTATAAAGTAGAAGAAAAATGCTGGTCAAAAGAACAGCTTGACATTCTCGGTATCCCAGAAGAAATGATGCCTCGTATCGTAAAACCGTGGGATATTATCGGACATTTAACAGAAGAAATTGCACAGAAAACCGGACTCCCAGCAGGAATCCCAATCTGTGGCGGAGCAGGAGACACGATGCAGTCCATGATCGGAAGCGGCAATATGGAACCGGGACAGGCAGTAGACGTAGCAGGAACCTGTTCCATGTTCTGTGTATCCACAAAAGGAATCATCCCAGAACTAAGCAAAAAAGGAGCCGGACTTGTATTTAACAGTGGGTCCCTTCCAGACACTTACTTCTACTGGGGATATATCCGTACCGGCGGACTTGCCCTGCGCTGGTTTAAAGATAATATCTGTAAAAAAGCAGAAGACGGCAGCTACTATCAGGTATTAGAAAAAGATGCCAGGAAAGTTCCGGCAGGCTCTAATGGTGTACTTTTCCTCCCATATTTAACAGGTGGAATCAACGATATTCCAGATGCCGTAGGCTGTTTCTTGAACATGACAATGGATACCGATCAGGCAACCTTATGGCACGCTGTATTAGAAGCCATCGGTTATGATTACATGGAAATTACAGACTTATACCGCTCCGCAGGCATTGACTTAAGCCGGATCACCATCACGGAAGGCGGAAGCCGTGATAATATGTGGAATCAGATGAAAGCCGATATGTTAGACAGCCGCACAGTAACACTGGAGAATGCGGCAGGAGCAGTTATGACAAACTGTATGTTTGGGGCATATGCCGTTGGCGATGTGGATAATATTGCAGAGGCATTAACTGGGAATATTCATTTGAAGAATGAATTTGAACCGAATGAGGAGAATGTGACATTTTATCGCGGACAGTATGAGAAGAAAACACATCTGGTGAAGGATACAATGAAAGAGGCATTTAGCATCTTGGCAGAATTAAGATAAAATAACAATCAGCCGCACCTAAAGAGAGAAGCTCCCTATATCTGTGACTCTATCACTGTGGGTTGGATGTTTGCCTGTAAGCGAGCATTCAAACCGCCGTGACGAAAGACACAAAAATAGGAAGCAGGGGCTTCTCTGGTTTCGTCTGTCATCCGATTGAATTATTTTTCCACCATCCGCCCTTGATAAATAGCAAAACTTTTGATATAATAATCGCTGACCTTTGGAGATGTACCCAAGTGGCTGAAGGGTCCGCACTCGAAATGCGGTAGGTCGGCTATAACCGGCGCGAGGGTTCAAATCCCTCCATCTCCGTTAAGATATTAGAGCATCCTTTGAATATGCTCTGCAAATATGAATTACAAGAGCGGCAAGGCTTTAAAGATAAGTCATGTCGCTTTTCTTATTATTGAAACGAGGTGAAATAGTGGAAAATATCGTAATGGGAATCCTGGCACATGTAGATGCCGGAAAGACAACTTTATCGGAAGGAATGCTCTATCTGTCAGGAACGGTGCGTAAGCTTGGACGCGTAGATCACAAGGATGCATTTCTTGACACTTATTCTTTAGAGCGAGACAGAGGAATCACCATCTTTTCGAAGCAGGCAGTTTTTTCATTGGGAAATAGACGAATCAATCTTTTAGATACGCCGGGACATGTTGATTTTTCTGCCGAGATGGAGAGAACACTACAGGTACTTGATTATGCGGTACTTGTTATCAGTGGAGCAGATGGTGTACAGGGACATACGGAAACGCTGTGGAAGCTTTTAAAACTTTATGAGATTCCTACATTTATTTTTATCAATAAGATGGATCAGCCAGGAACAGACAGGGAAAGTCTGCTTACGGAATTAAAGGAACGTCTGGACGAAGGATGTATTGTTTTCGGTAAGGGAAAAAATGTAGAATCCCTAGAAGAAATAGCAATGACAGATGAAGCAGTGCTTGATTATTTTATGGAGCATGAAACCGTAAGAAATGAGGACATTTGCCGTCTTATAAGGGAACGCAAGATTTTTCCATGCTATTTTGGCTCCGCATTAAAGCTTGACGGCGTACAGGAATTACTTGCAGGATTTGAAGAGTACATGAAGCCATTTGATGGGAAAAAAGGATTTGGTGCGCGAGTATTTAAGATTTCGAGGGATGATAAAGGAGAGCGTCTGACATTTTTAAAGGTGACAGGCGGTAAGCTTGTTGTAAAAATGCCGATAAATAAAGAGGAAAAAATCAATCAGATTCGTATTTACTCTGGTGCAAAATATGAGGCAGTAAATGAAGTCGAAGCGGGAGGGGTCTGTGCGGTGACGGGGCTTTCTTCTTCCTATATCGGTCAGGGGCTTGGTGTGGAAAAAGGAACAGCAGCTCCATTTTTAGAGCCGGTTCTCACTTATCAGATGATTCTGCCGGAGGGAGCGGATACGACAAAGGTTCTTAGAGAGTTGAAGCAGTTAGAGGAAGAAGAACCGCTGCTCAATATTGTCTGGAATCCGGCACTGGAAGAAATTCATGTGCAGCTTATGGGAGAGGTGCAGACGGAAATTTTGAAAACAATGATTGCCGAACGTTTTCATCTTGATGTGGAATTTGGCACAGGTAAAATTGTATACAAAGAAACGATTAAAAGTCCGGTTGTGGGAGTGGGACATTATGAGCCACTTCGTCATTATGCGGAAGTACATCTTAAAATGGAGCCGTTAGAGGCAGGAAGTGGTCTTGTTTTTGATACGGATTGCAGCGAGGATGTATTGGATAGAAACTGGCAGAGGCTAATTCTCACCCATTTGCAGGAAAGAGAGCATCCGGGTGTTCTTACGGGGGCTCCGATTACAGATATGAAGATAACGATTGTGGCAGGAAGAGCGCATTTGAAGCATACAGAGGGCGGAGATTTTAGACAGGCAACATACCGGGCAGTTCGTCAGGGATTAAAATCAGCGGAAAGTGTGCTGTTAGAGCCGTGGTATTCGTTTGTGTTAGAAGTTCCATCGGAACAGGTCGGCAGGGCAATGTCCGATATCGGGCAGATGAACGGAAGTTTTGAAGGACCGGAGGCAGAAGATAAACAGGGCATGGTACGTCTTACCGGAACGGCTCCGGCATCAGAAATGCGGGATTATCAGCGGGAAGTCTGGGCATATACGAAAGGCCGTGGACGAATTACCCTCACATTAAAAGGTTATGAGCCCTGCCATAATGCGGAAGAAGTTATCGAAGAAATTGGATATGACAGTGAGAGAGATGTGGATAATCCTACTGGTTCTGTATTTTGCGCACATGGTGCGGGTTTCCTTGTCAAATGGGATGAAGTTCCGGAATATATGCATATCAAGGAGGACTTTTTGGCAGAAAAACCGGGTATAGAACAAGATGAGGTGATGGCAGTACAGATGGGGAATCATTGTAATTATTCTGGCGGTTATTCCTTCAGCTACGATGATGACCCAGAACTTCTCACCATAATGGAACGAGAATTTGGTTCAAAGCAAGAAGAAAGAGACCGCTATAGCAGTTACCGCAAACAGACTGTTTCAACACCAGTCCGCCACACAACTGTAATAAAAGAAAACGAACCGAAAAAGGAATATTTACTAGTAGACGGGTACAATATTATTTTTGCATGGGAAGAATTGAACGAGCTGGCAAAGGCAAGTATTGATGCAGCGAGAAATAAACTGATGGACATTTTAAGTAATTATCAGGGCTTTATTGGCTGTACATTAATCCTTGTTTTTGATGCGTATAAGGTCAAAGGCAATCAGGGAGAAGTGCAGAAGTATCACAATATTTATGTCGTGTATACCAAAGAGGCGGAGACTGCAGACCAGTATATTGAAAAGACAACTCACGAAATCGGCCGAAAGTATAAGGTGACGGTAGCGACTTCCGATGCCTTAGAGCAGGTCATTGTTATGGGACAGGGAGCTTACCGAATCTCTGCGAGAGATTTCTATGAGGAAGTAGAGCGGACAGAAAAACAGATTCGGGAAATCAACGAGAGAGAACGAGGAGAAAAAAGAAATTATCTTTTAGATTATACCAAGGAAGAAGATGCCAGAGAGATGGAGAAAGTCCGACTTGGAAAGACAACAGAGAAATAGTTGAAAAACGAGCATAATTCCTACCGAAATGGTATGGTATGTGCAAAAAAACAATAGAAAAAGCCCTCATATTTGTTGACTTTTTAAAGTCCCTATGATATATATGGGATTTAGGCGTTACATAAGAATTTAGAGGAGGATACTATGCTCGAATTACAAAATATCAGCTATTTAGTTGATGACGATAATAAAGAAATTTTAAGAGATATTAATCTTGCATTTGATGAGAAGTTTGTTGCGATTACCGGACCGAATGGAAGTGGAAAGTCCACCCTGGCTAAGATTATTGCTGGAATTTTAAAGCCAACCTCCGGTAAGATTTTATTAGATGGAGAAGATATTACAGATTTAAGCATTACAGAGAGAGCAAATAAAGGTATCAGTTATGCCTTTCAGCAGCCTGTAAAGTTTAAGGGATTAAAGGTAAAGGATTTAATGAGCGTTGCTTCAGGAAAGACCTTAGATATTAAGGGAATCTGCGATATTCTTTCAGAAGTAGGCTTATGTGCGAGAGACTACATTAACAGAGAATTAAATGGCAGTCTTTCCGGTGGAGAGCTTAAGCGTATTGAGATTGCGATGATTAAGGCGAGAGCGACAAAGCTTTCTGTATTTGACGAGCCAGAGGCAGGAATTGACCTGTGGAGTTTTAACAGTCTGATTCATGTATTTGAGGATCTTCATGAAAAGACAGACGGTACGATTCTGATTATTTCCCATCAGGAGAGAATCCTTGAGATTGCAGACAGAATCATTGTAATTAATGATGGACTTGTGGAAAAGAGTGGAAAGGGAGAAGATGTTATTCCTGAACTCCTTTATAAATCAAGTATGTGCCAGAAGTTAAGCAGAGATTAGGGAGGAAAAATCATGGATTTAATACAGAAAGAATTGTTAGAAGAGATTGCCGGACTTCATGAAGTGCCAGCAGGTGCCTATAATATTCGTGCGAATGGAAAGGCAGCCGCAAGAAATACAACTGCTAATATTGATATTGTTTCTAAAGAAGATAAGCCGGGAATTGATATTATCATCAAACCGGGAACAAAAAAAGAAAGTGTGCACATTCCCGTTGTAATCAGCCAGACTGGATTAAATGACCTTGTTTATAATGATTTTCATATTGGTGAGGATTGTGATGTAACAATCGTGGCAGGCTGCGGTATTCATAACAGCGGTGACGGGCTTTCTCAGCATGACGGTATTCATGAATTTTTTGTTGGAAAGAATTCAAAAATCCGTTACATTGAGAAGCATTACGGACAGGGTGACGGCAAGGGCGGAAAGGTAATGAATCCTAAAACCATTATCCATCTTGATGAAAATGCTTATTTTTACATGGATACGGTACAGATTAAAGGTATTGACAGTACCATGCGTGAGACAGATGCTGACTTAAAGGCTGGGGCAAAGCTTGAAATCTCCGAGAAACTTATGACACATGGCGAACAGACAGCGCAGACACAGTTTTCCGTTGATTTAAATGGAGAGGGAAGTAGTGCGAACGTTGTATCCCGTTCTGTTGCCCGCGATGATTCTGCACAGTTATTCCGCGCAAAAATCGCAGGAAATAATGCCTGTGCCGGTCATAGTGAGTGTGATGCGATTATTATGGATAATGCAAAAGTCCGTGCAATTCCGGAGTTAGAGGCAAATGACCTTGATGCAGAGTTGATTCATGAAGCAGCTATCGGAAAGATTGCAGGCGAACAGCTTATCAAGCTTATGACACTTGGTCTTAGTGAAGAGGAAGCGGAGGAAATGATTATTTCCGGATTCCTGAAATAGGGAAAATTTTATTTTCAGGTTCTTAAAATCGTGTTATAATATGCTCCGTAACTATTCTGCAGGACAAATGTAGTTTGCAAATTATAGAGGAATTGTTTAGAATATAAAGAATAACAGCGAATAAGAATAATAGGGGGCTTCTTTTATGAGACAATGTATGGATATGGATAACTTACACAACAGATTAAAAAGAGTAGATGGGCAGATTAAAGCGATTGACCGTATGATTGAGCAGGATGTTCCCTGTGAAGACATTATTATTCAGATTAATGCTGCCAAGACTGCCTTACATAAAATTGGCCAGGTTGTGTTAGAAGGGCATCTGAATCACTGTGTGAAGGATGGAATTGAACACGGAGATGCAGAGAAGACAATCGCTGATTTTGCAAAGGCGCTAGAATATTTTTCAAGACTGTAACCGTTAAATGTTTTTCCAGTATAGTAATCGTATGTGAACGTAAATGCATTTCCCCGATAAAATAAAATAAAGAAGAGGACATAGGATTTTTTAGAATTTTATGTCCTTTTTTGCTATGAAAAGTGCAAAACAAAATAGATAGAAGATGGATAATTTTATTGCTACAGAAATAAAATCCAATTATAATATATATCAAGGGGAGGTACAGCCGAACCATATGAGAAAATGTGAGGTATATATATGAGCAGAACAGACGAAGAAATCAAGAGATTTGAGACAAAGATGAAGTCTTGCACAACGATGACAGACTTGCTTGTAGCTATGTCATCCTGGCAGAGTTATGCACAGAGTCATAATCTTGAGCCAGAACAAAAAAGGACAGTAGATGAGGCGTACTTAAAAGCAGAGGAAGGGCTGATTACTGCTGTAAAACCAAGTTTATGGTAATAAATTTAACAGACGGCTAGTGGAGGGAGACAAAATGAACGGAACGAAAGGGAAAATGGCGGAGGCATTTAAAGAGCTTGTATGTAAGAAGTCTTTTCAGAAGATTACAATAAGCGACATCGCAAAAGAGAGCGCCATGACCAGAGAGAATTTTTATTACCATTTCCGGGATAAATATGATATTATGCACTGGATTTTTGAACAGCAGGTGGCCGCACAGCTTCCAGAGGATGAGGAGCCATTTGAAATGTGGTTTAATGCCTTGTTTTGTAATACCTGTGAAGATTACAAATATTACAGGAAGCTGATAAAAAGTCTTAGTGCGGAGGAGATACGGTCAGATTTATATCCTTTATTTGAAAGGAGGGTACGGCTGTTAGTTCAGGATTGTCTTGACGATTCTGTATGGAATCTCAGGAAAGAGAAAGAGGATTTCAGTACAGCATTTTTCACGGATGCTTTTCTTGGATTTTATATAAATTACATAAGAGATCATGAGGAAATAGACTATAATATGCTTCAGATTGGTCTGGAATTTCTCTTTGATAAATTTCTTTCAACCGTAAGAATTACGAAAGAGGAATCTGGCGAGCAAAAATAATAAAAATTAGATAAACTATATAAATTAAATATAGGAATGATTACTAGAATAGTGCAAAATAACCCATGAAAATGGAATTACATGGTAAAAAAATGAAAAAATATCGTAAGAAATATGACAGATTCTCACACAATTCTTACAATGTAAAAAGACAAATACCCCTATAAGTGTTATATTTAAATCAGCACTAGTGTACTTAATTGGAAACATTAATTGAATAGGAGGAATTGATAATGTCTAACGTACTTATTGGTGAATTTATCGGAACCATGTTACTCGTATTATTAGGTGATGGTGTTTGTGCCAACGTAACACTGAACAATTCTGGATTTAAAGCAGCAGGTCCTTTGTTTATAGCACTTGGTTGGGGTCTTGCAGTTTGTCTTCCAGCAGCAGCAATGGGTGGCATTGCAGAGAACTTCCCTGCATCTTATAACCCGGCACTTACAGTTGCATTAGCAGCAGATGGCTCTTTATTAGCTGGTAAATTTACAATCGGAACTGTTATTGGAATGATTATTGCTGAAATGGCTGGTGGTTTTGTTGGAGCTATTTTGGTATGGATCGCATTCAAACCTCAGTTTGATGCATCTTCAGATTTAGGTGACAGCCTTAGAGGTATATTCTGTACAGCTCCTGGCGTAAGAAATATCCCTTACAACATTCTTCAGGAAGCAATCGCTACATTCTGGTTAGTATTCGCTATTAAAGCAGCTTGCGGAGCATTCCCTCTTGGAACATTTGGTGTATTCTTAGTAATCGTTTCTTGTGGTACTACATTCGGTGGTCTTACAGGATATGCTATGAACGCAGCCAGAGATACAGCTCCTCGTTTAGCATTCGCTATCTTACCTATTAAAGGTAAAGGAGATGCTGACTGGGCTTACGGTTTAACAGCTCCATTAATCGGACCTTTCATCGGTGCTCTTGTAGCAGTTGCTTTATATGCAGTTATTCCTTGGATGTAAGATTTAGTTTAAACTTTACATAAGAATATTGTAATATGATAAATAATTATCGGATATATGCTTTTGCATATATCCGATTTTTTAGTTTGAAATCAAATGAAAATATAGTAAGATGATTTGAAAGTCAAGTGAAATTAAATAAATGAAAATTAAAGAAAACGCATTGCGATAACAACAATAATCATAATTACAGTAAGAAATAACATGGTGTTAAGTGGGATATTTAAACGAGGAATGCCCCCCTGATCTGGACGAATTTCAAAGCTGTTATGATGATCCCAGGCATCTTTTAAACGTTCGTCCCTAGATTGAGACTGCCAGCGTTCCATAGTTTCTTTATTGTGTTTTGCAAATAAATCTGCTTCGCTGCCTAACCCAAGTGCAGCGCGGTCTCTTCCCGATAAATTCGGGTCTTCCCGAATGTCATAGCCACATATAGGGCATATTTTTTCATCAAATGGATAGACTTTACCGCATTTGCGGCATTTTATTTTTGTCATATAAAAGCACCCCCCTTTTTGTATTTAGAAGAATTATAACACGGTTATTATTGCTTGACAAGAATATAGAAAATGGATTATCATATAAAGATAAAGCGGTTGTCCTAAAAGAGTGTGACGGCCAGAAGCAGGAGGAAGAATAATGACAGTTGAGATGTGGATGGGTCTGGGTATTATTGTAGCCATTGTTGGTTTTGTTTTATGGAAGACTGCTTTAAACCTGAGAGCAAAAGGCAACAGAAATGCAGGAATGTTTAGTACGATAGCGTGGTTACTTATTATGGTAGGTGTCATGATCACATTTTCGTTTTTCCGAGTAAAATATTTAAGCTGATATCAGGATGTTAGTAATTTTAACAGTAAGGGTTTTATAGCAAGAGAGGGGAAAGTATTATGAGGATTTCAACAAAAGGCAGATACGCTCTTCGTTTAATGCTTGATATTGCTATGAATGATGCAGAAGGGAAACCGGTGAGAGTGAAGGATATCGCCAAACGGCAGGAAGTGTCTGGGAAGTATCTGGAACAGATTGTTTCGGTGCTGACCAAGGCAGGATATTTAAGAAGTATTCGTGGGCCGCAGGGAGGGTATCTCCTTACGAAACGTCCAGATGAATATACGGTAGGTATGATTCTTAGAATCACAGAGGGGAGTATGGAGCCGGTTCCTTGTCTGGAAGAAGGAAGCGAAGTTTGCGAGAGAATGGAAGAATGCATAACGATTCCTCTCTGGAGAAAGCTGAGCGAGGCAATCAGCGGGGTGCTTGATCATACGACATTAGCTGATTTGATTGAATGGCATTATGCGAAGAATGGTAATGATTATGTAATTTAAAAAGGCTTCTGAAATTGTAGGAGAATATGATTTCAGAAGCTATTTTTCTATTGAGTGGCATATTTATAGAGAAAGGAGAGAAGGAATGATAGGACAGTATACATTGCAGCAGTGGATTTTATATTTTTATGTATATTGCTTTTTAGGATGGATTTTCGAATCTTGTTATGTTTCTTTTAGGAAAAAAGAATGGGTAAACAGAGGCTTCCTTCATGGTCCTTTTCTCCCTATTTATGGCAGTGGGGCAGTCATGATGCTTTTTGTATCAGAGCCGTTTAAAAATAATCTGATTTTGACATATTTTGCTGGAGTAGTAGGAGCGACATTGCTGGAGCTTGTGACAGGGGCGGCGATGGAGGCATTATTAAAGGTGCGGTACTGGGATTATTCAAATCAGAAGTTTAATTATAAAGGATATATCTGTCTGTCCTCTTCGGTTGCCTGGGGATTTTTGACGATATTGATGAACGAAGTATTACATCCGGCAATCTTACACGTGCTTGCTGTTATACCAAAGATGGCAGATGGAGTCTTTGTGTGGGTAGTAAGTGCAGGCCTTGCAGTCGATCTGTGCATTTCTGTACGTGATGCGATTAATCTTAGAAATATTCTTGTCGGAATGGAAAATGTACGAAGAGAAGTGGTTATACTTAGAAAGCGGGCAGACATAGTTATTGCAGTTCTTGATCAGGAGTGGAGAGAGTATGTAAAGAATCATCAGGCAGCAGAGCGTATGGATGAAATCAGTAAAGAAATCGAGATGCGTCTTGCTAAGATGAAAGAAATGGCAGAACTTCCGAAGCTTCCTGAACCTCAGAAGTTAGAAATGCTTGAAGTAAAAGAAAAAATCGGTAAGTTAAAAGAACGAGGCTTCATACTGAAAAGAAAAGGAACAGGCAGCGTCAGAACGCTTATTAAAGGTAATCCAACGATGGTATCTCCAAAATATGCAGAGTCTTTTAAACAGTTAAAGGGATATTTGAAAGAGTTTGAAGAAAAAAGAAAAGGAAAAGACTGACAATTTTTTTAAGATATTGTGAAGTCCTTGGGAAATGCATTGACTTATTAAAAAAGATGCGTTACATTTTTTAAATGATAAAAAGTGCTGAACAAGACAGCGGTCTGTATACTTTTGCTATGCTTGGCTTTGGTGTATATCGTTTTCATTCGTTTGACACAGCTATGCGTTTTTCATTCGAACGAAAGAGTCTGCGATTGTGACGCACATCTTGCAGAAAGCATTTTTCAAACACGCTCTAGAATAGTGATTGGGTAAAGAAAAAGGTGATGTTATGGCAGAAAAATTAAAAAAATATAGACATGGATTGCTCCTTTTGTACTTTCCATTTTATTTAGCAGCATTTGCATATTTAGAGAAGAAAGTACCGGATAAAGTACATATTATCAATTGTGCGATTGATCAGTATATTCCTTTTGTGGAAGTATTTATCATACCGTATCTCTTGTGGTTTGCCTACGTTGCGGTTGCAGGCATCTACTTTTTCTTTAAGGAAAAGGAATCTTTTTGTAAGTGGATGTATTTTGGAATGATTGGAATGACAATATTTATTATTGTGTCCTACTTATATCCGAATGGACTTGAATTAAGGCCGGAGACATTTACCAGAGATAATATTTTCGTACAATTAACGAAGATGATTTATTCCATGGATACCCCGACAAATGTGCTTCCAAGCATTCATGTATTTAATTCGATGGCAGTATATTTTGCAGTAAAGAACAGCCCAAAGCTTAAAAATAATAAAGCGGTGAGAACAGGAGCCTTTGTTATGACATCGTTAATTATCCTTTCAACAATGTTTTTAAAACAGCATTCTGTAGTGGATGTTCTTACTGCACTGATACTATCTTGTTTAAGTTATGACTTTATTTACAATGAAAGAACAGAAAAGATTCGGGACGGTTTAGAAGAACTAAAATTTCGCAGAAAACGCAAAGAATTTTCCAAATATTAACCTTTTCCTGCATAGTTCAATGTGATAGAATACATATAACAGAGAACAAAGCAGACGAGGAAGTGTAAAAATGCGAAAGATAATATTTATCGGAAGAAGTGAAGCTGGCAAGACAACCCTGACACAGGCAATGAAGGGGAAGAAGATTGTCTACCATAAAACACAATATATTAATCATTATGATGTCATTATTGATACGCCAGGTGAATATGCAGAGACGAAGGAATTAGCGGGTTCTCTGGCAGTATATAGTGCAGAGGCCGATGTAGTAGGACTTTTGATTAGTGCAACAGAACCATTTTCCCTGTATCCGCCTAATGTAACAGCCCAGGCCAATCGAGAAGTAGTGGGTATTGTTACAAAGTGTGACCATTGGGCAGGTAATCCAGAACAGGCAGCAGAATGGTTAAGACTCGCCGGTTGTAAGAAGATATTTATGACAAGTTCTTTTACTGGAGAGGGAATCGCAGATATCATTTCTTATCTGAAAGAAGAACATGAAACACTTCCGTGGGAAGAGGTAAAAGCACAGTATGATAATCTTGGCTACGGTGAGGGAGAATCTGATAAAAAAATGAATATCAATGGGGTGTTGATATAATTTTTGCGCTGACCGAAACGGAGTGCAGAATTGCAGAGATGTGCAGAAGAAGTATGTCATGCATTGCATGACGCGCATCTCGCAGCAAGAATGCCCGGTATTCTTGAACTTAATAGATTTTTTTAATAGTAAAAGCAAAAGAGAATGCTCCTACAAGTGATTGCAGGAGCATTCTCTTTTGCTTTTACTATTTATTTTACATATCTTATAGTTTGGATATATTTTAACCAAAGTATCTCTTAAGTAATCCTTCGAATGCTTTTCCGTGTCGAGCCTCATCTCGAGCCATCTCATGAACTGTATCATGGATTGCATCAAGGTCTAAAGCTTTAGCACGTTTAGCAAGGTCAAACTTACCAGCAGTAGCACCGTTCTCAGCTTCTACGCGAACTCTGAGGTTCTCTTCTGTGCTTGCGGAAACTACTTCACCAAGTAATTCAGCAAATTTAGCTGCATGTTCTGCTTCTTCATAAGCAGCTTTCTCCCAGTATAAACCGATTTCAGGATAACCTTCACGATGAGCAACACGAGCCATAGCAAGGTACATACCAACTTCACTACATTCTCCTTCGAAATTTGCTCTTAAGTCAGCCTTGATATCTTCTGGAACATCACTTGCAACACCTACAACGTGCTCAGCAGCCCATGTCTTTTCCTCAGACTGTTCAATAAACTTAGAAGCAGGTGCCTTACAAAGTGGGCAGAATTCTGGAGCAGCTTCACCTTCATAAACATATCCACATACACTACATACAAACTTTTTCATAATAAATAATCTCCTTTTCTAAAATAAATGTCTGATAACTTTTAAGATGGCGTCTTAGCGGTTATCGAAAGCATATAAGTAACATTGCATAGTAATGAATACTTCTTATAAAATTTATTTGCAAGAAGTAATGATAATCATTACTGTTTTATAATAACCTAAGAAACGAAGTTTGTCAACAACTAAATGAAATTTTTTTTCAAATTCTGGTTTTCCATTGGTAAGGAGACGCCTTTTGGGAATAAAAGAATCTATATTTGTGACTTTAGTCGCTGCAGGCTGAATGCTCGCTGAAGAGCTCGCATCCAACCTTTGCTCCGAGGTCACAAATATAGATTCTTTTATTCCCAGAAGGCTGTTTTTTGGATGGAGAAGAGCAGTCAGAATTTTAATGCTGAGGGATTTGAGGTGGGCTTCAGATGGTTATGACTTTTCAAGAAGTTTAAGTGTCAATTCTATAAAATTTCATTTTCTGGAGATTATATATCTGCTGCCTCCCTCTTCAAAATCCTTCAACTGATTTCCTGAACTGCCAACAAACAGAACTCCTGAAGATAAATTAAGTATATTTGTGATCTCGGAGCAAGGTTTGGATGTGAGCCTGTAAGCGAACATCCAAGCCGCCGCGACTAAAGTCGCAAATATACTTAATTTATCTTCAGGAGTTCGTTTCCCATGCAACTTCGGTAAATCAGAAATTTTTTGTTGATTTTTTTGTAAGAGTATAGTAAAATAATTAAGTCAGTTTTTGGCAAGCTTCCTTGGCTCAGTTGGTAGAGCAACGCATTCGTAATGCGTAGGTCGCCGGTTCAAGTCCGGCAGGGAGCTTTTTTTTATTGTATTCCCTGAGTTCGTCTGTTTTGTCTAGAGCGTGTTTCAAACATACTCTAGTTCGGCAAATCAGAATTCTTAGCACATTTAGCACAATAACCTCGGAAGGTTATTGTATAATCAGAGATAATTCCATCAAATCCCGCTCCGATTTCTTCCTGTGGATGAATCGATGGTTTAAAAGGAATATCCTGCAGGCAGCCGCAGGACTTACATTCAAAATGAGCATGAGGTTTTGTCTGTCCGTCAAAACGGTCAGCGTGGTTCTCGCAGGTAATCTTCATAATTTTTCCAAGAGAAGTTAATAGTGAAAGATTACGATATACTGTTCCCAGGCTAATATTAGGAAAGCTTTCCCGCAGCTCCTGATAAATAATGTCGGCGGTAGGATGGTCATGATGACGCATCACACATTCTAATATGGCGTTTCGCTGGCGGCTGTTCTTCATTGGCGCACCCATTGGCAAATCCCCTTTCATAATTAAAATATTAATAAATAAAATAATAAATATAAAATATACAATAACGATAAAAGTTACTATTTTCATAATAAAGGAAAATAGCAATGCTGTCAAGAGTTATTAAGAAAATAAGATTTTCAATAAGGAAAAAATATTGACAAAGAAATGTGGGAATAGTATGATACTAGAGTCAAAGGGTCACATTTTCATGATTAGATAGAATACAAGAAGAGAGTCTTGCCAAAACAGCAGGAAGTATTGTATTCGTGATAGTTATGTAAAGTGTCAAGACCTCGGATTTTTATTTTACATTAATTTTGAACATGAATAACACATTTTATAAAAAGGAGATTTTTTCTTATGTTAGAAAAGATGAAAGAGATTATTGCAGAACAGTTAGGCGTTGAAGAGGATGAGATTACACCGGATACTTCTTTTAAGGAAGATTTAGGAGCGGATTCTCTTGATTTATTTGAGCTGACTATGGCGTTAGAAGAAGAGTACGATACAGAGATTCCTGCAGAAGAACTTGAAGATATCGAAACAGTTGGAGATGTTATTGAGTATTTAAGAGAAAAAGGAATTGACGAATAGGCAGTAGATAACAAAAGAACTGACCCTGATAAGTAAGATTCTGATGAATAGGTATTGAGGAATGGCAGAGTCCTCAGTACCTTTTTTCACGTCAGAATAGTCGTAAATCTTACGAAAGTGCGTCATTCTCAGGTTAGTTATAAAAAACTATTGGAAATTTGAGAGGTTTCGTTTATAATGGTAACGAGTGTGTCAGTATTTGACATAGAGATACGATTTTGATATTGATTTTCAATTAAAGTTGGAATCAATATTTGGGATAAAAGTTGTGGAGTTTGTAAGGAAAGGAGATTCCTAATGGCTACGGATATTGGAATTGATTTAGGTACTGCGAGTATTTTGGTATATGTAAAGGGTAAGGGTGTCGTGTTAAAAGAGCCTTCAGTAGTTGCTTTTGATGTCGATACAAGAAAGATTAAGGCAATCGGTGAGGAAGCGCGTCTGATGATTGGACGTACACCTGGTAATATTGTAGCGGTTCGTCCTTTAAGACAGGGCGTAATCAGTGATTATTCTGTTACAGAGAAGATGCTGAAGTATTTTGTTCACAAGTCAGTGGGCAAGAGTTTATTTGGAAGAAAGCCAAGAATTTCTGTCTGTGTTCCAAGTGGAGTAACAGAAGTTGAGAAGAAGGCTGTAGAAGATGCTACTTACGCAGCAGGAGCAAGAGATGTAAAGATTATCGAGGAACCGGTAGCAGCAGCGATCGGTGCTGGTATTGATATTGCAAAACCATGTGGTAACATGATTGTTGATATCGGTGGCGGTACTTCTGATATTGCGGTTATTTCTCTGGGAGGTACAGTAGTAAGCACATCTATTAAGGTTGCTGGAGATGACTTTGATGAAGCGATTGTTCGTTATATGAGAAAGAAACATAATCTGTTAATTGGTGACCGTACTGCAGAAGATATCAAAATTCAGGTGGGAAGTGCATACACTCGTGCAGAAGAGTCTTCTATTGAAGTAAGAGGACGTAACTTAGTAACCGGCCTTCCTAAGACAGTTACGGTAACTTCTGAAGAGACAAGAGAGGCTCTTCGTGAAGCGACAGCACAGATTGTAGAGGCAGTTCACAGTGTATTGGAGAGAACTCCGCCAGAATTAGCAGCAGATATTTCTGATAGAGGAATTGTACTTACCGGTGGTGGAAGTATGTTACAGGGATTAGAGCAGTTAATTGAGGAAAAGACAGGAATTACAACAATGACAGCCGATGACCCAATGACAGCAGTTGCGATTGGTACAGGCCAGTACATTGAGTATCTTGGTACAAAGTAGGAGATTTTAAATGGCTCATCTGGAAGGATATGTTAGTCATATTCGCTTTCATAATGAGGAAAATGGATATACCGTAATGGAAATTGAAACGACCCACGGGGACGAAATCCTCGTGGGAAATTTTCATTATATCAACGAAGGCGAGTATATTTGTGCGGAAGGCGAATATGTAGATCATCCGGCCCATGGTCCGCAGTATCGGATGACATCTTATACTGTAAAGGAGCCGGAAGATAAAGCGGCAATGGAACGCTATCTTGCATCTGGCGCTATTAAGGGAATGGGCCCGGCATTGGCGGCAAGAGTGATCAAAAAGTTTAAAGGTAATACCTTTGACATTATAGAGAGTGAGCCGGAACGTCTGGCAGAAGTGAAGGGGATTTCTCTGAAAAAGGCGATGGATATTGCGGTACAGTTTCAGGAAAAACAGGAGATGCGCCATGCGATGATGTTTCTGTCAGAGTATGGGATTACCAGCCGCTTTGCTGTCCGTATTTTTGAAGAATACGGCAATAAAATGTATGATATTTTGAAGACGAATCCATATAAGCTGGCAGAAGATATTACAGGAATCGGATTTCGTGCGGCGGATGCAATCGCGGCAAAGGCAGGAATCGCCCCTGATTCTGATTTTCGTGTCTGTGCGGCAATTTTGTATTCTTTGCAACAGGCGGCACTTTCCGGCCATGTTTATCTGCCAAAGGATGTATTATGCCGGAGCGCGGGACAGCTTCTTTCAATGGCTCCAGAGTTTATAGAGGATCATTTGATGGAATTGGTTCTTGATAAAAAGCTGATGATTCGTACAATAGGGGAGGAAGAACATGTGTATTTAAGTTCCTATTATTTTATGGAATTGAATACATCCCGTATGCTTCTGAATCTTGACTTACATTTCCCGATGGAAAAAGGGGAATATGGAAGGCGAATCAGCGAATTAGAGGAATCAATGGACTTTCAGCTTGATTTGTTACAAAAACAGGCCGTGGAAGAGACACTTACCAAAGGTGTAGTAGTTGTTACAGGAGGTCCTGGTACTGGAAAGACAACAACCATTAATCTTATGATACGCTGCTTTGAGATGGAGAAGATGGATATTGTTCTGGCAGCCCCTACAGGAAGAGCTGCAAAGCGGATGACGGAAGCGACAGGTTATGAAGCAAAAACAATTCATCGTCTTTTAGAAGTATCCGGTGGAATTGAAGATGGGGACAGTTCTCATTTTGAAAAGAATGAGGATAATCCGATAGAAGCCGATGCGGTCATTCTTGATGAGATGTCTATGGTAGATATTCATCTGATGTATTCACTTTTGAAGGCTATTGTTCCCGGAACAAGACTCATTCTTGTAGGTGATTCCAATCAGCTTCCTAGTGTTGGTCCGGGAAATGTGTTAAAAGATATCATTGATTCTAAGGCATTCAGTGTAGTTCGTCTTTCTAAAATATATCGTCAGGCAGAGAGCAGCCATATCGTTCTTAATGCACATAAAATTAATGCAGGCGAGCTTATAACACTGGACAACAAAAATAAAGACTTCTTTTTCTTTGAGAAGAAAGATGTCCGCTCAGTAATGGGGGCATTGGTATATCTTGTGAAAACAAGACTTCCAGAGTATATTGGGGCATCTCCATTTGAAATTCAGGTACTTACTCCGATGCGAAAGGGAGAACTTGGAGTAGAACATTTAAATGAAGTTCTTCAATACTATTTAAATCCTGCTTCTGAATCTAAAAAAGAAAAAGAAGGTCGTACCGGTGTTTTCCGTGAAGGCGATAAAGTAATGCAGGTAAAGAACAATTACAAGCTTGAATGGAAAATCACAAACGCAAAGGGCTTTTCCATCGAAGAGGGACTGGGTGTTTTCAATGGAGATATGGGTATCATTAAGCAGATTAATACATATTCTGAACGCATTACGGTTGTTTTTGATGAGAACAGAGAGGCAGAATACCCATTCTCAAGTTTAGATGAATTAGAACTTGCCTATGCGATTACAATTCATAAATCGCAGGGAAGCGAGTATCCCGCTGTGGTTCTTCCACTTCTTAGCGGTCCGCCGATTCTGTGTAACAGAAATCTGCTCTATACTGCAATTACAAGAGCGCAGAAATGTGTTGCGATTGCAGGCAGGCAGTCTATGGTAGAGCAGATGATTCATAATGAGACGGAGCAGAAGCGGTATTCAGGTTTGAATGATTGTCTTAAAGAGGGCCTGTAACTTAAAGAAACATCATAATTGTGCTGGCTCCGGGCATTCTAATGAGTTAATCTCTGGCAATTCCAATGCAGATAGATAAAATATAAACTTCAGAAATACCGGCTTCTAAAAGGATGCGGGTGCAGGCTTCCATTGTTGCTCCGCTGGTATAAATATCATCAACAAGTAATACAGAAAAGGGAGTACTTTGAGAGAGAAGTTTATCATAATGTGAATTAAAGCAGAATGCTTTCTTTAGATTATTGAGACGAGCCTGTGGATTGAACTGTTTTTGTGGAAGTGTATCTACAGAGCGAATCAGCATGTCAGGATAATGAGGGAGGTTAAGAGTCAGAGCCAGCCTGCTGCTGAGCAGAGCGGCCTGATTATAACCTCTCTTTTTATATTTATTTTTGTGAATAGGAACAGAGATAACCGCATCAGCACCTAAATCTCTTAGTTGTGAAAGTCGGTACCTGCAAAGTTCCTGACAGAAAAAGTCTGCAAGTCCCCGCCTGTTCTGATACTTAAAAGCACTCATGATAGGACGAGTCTTCTTATTATAAAGAAAAAGAGAAAGTCCTCTTTGAAAACTCTTTGGGAAGGCACGGCAGTCATAGCAGTATTCTTGTGTGTGGGAGGATACAGGCTTTCCGCAGCGCATACATACAGGGGAGTGTATCAGAGGGAGTTCTCTGTGGCATTCCTCATGGATAAAACTTCCGTAAGGAAGAAGTTTGTCGCAAAGCGGGCAGTGCCTCGGAAAAAGAAAGGGAAGAAACTGCCTGGTTATCCATAAAATAGCCCGTTCCTGTGTATTATGAAGTGTAGTGAGAAACTTTTTTATCTTTGGTGAGAAATCAAAACGAAAAAATAGTTTCTTCATGAGTGCTCCTTTCATTTTAGATAAATATAAGAAAAGTGCTGCTATCTTTCAATAATGAGAGGGAAAATTTTAAGTTTAATAAATAATCAATGATTTTAAAGAATTGTTAAGCTCTGCCGGTACTTCCAAAACCGCCGCGGTCTGTACCGTTTAAAGTATTACATTCTTCAAATGAGATAACTGGCTGGTGTTCCATAATACGGAACTGGCATATACGGTCATTCACATGAATCTCTGTATCACGAATAGCTAAAACAGGCATAAACCACTGGTCATTATCTCCACAATAAGACTCATCAATAACACCCATATGATTTGTCTGTATAACTCCAAAATTCTTAAAAGTAGAGCTTCTTGGCACAACATGAGCTTCATAGCCCTGTGGAAGTTCCATAGCAATCCCTAAAGGAATAAGAGCAAATTCGCCTTTCTTTAAAGAAACATCTTCAGCAGCGCGAAGGTCAATCCAATCGGACTTGCCATCAATATAGGTAAGTTTCTCAATCTTGTCTGTAAAATATTTAATACGAATTGTCTGTTTCATAAATAAATCCTTCTTTCTTTATAATGATTACTACTAAGGTAGTAGTTATAATATCTGTAAGTTTTGGGGCTTAACAACATCATACACGAACGCTAGTTTTTTTGATTTCTTTTTTAAAGATTTTTAATACATCGGCCGTTTATCAACATCATACACGAACATTCGTTTCTTGTCAATAACAAAATTTCCATAAATTGGTTGAAAAATAAGCGGGAAATTGTCTGAAAATAGAATAAAAAAGAATCTGTTAATAGATTTGTTTATATCTTAAAGGTTGTCAAGATTTTGTCCACATTTTGAGCGGGAAAAGTAAAATGGCAAAAATAGCATGAATATTTGCTTTTCTGGTATGAAGATGAGTTTTATCCACTTTATCCACAACAAGGTGTGGATTTTGTGGATAACTTATGCACATTGCAGAAAATATAAAAAAGTTATAAATGTTCTGAGCATATTGAGCAGATATGGAAAAGACTTTTTCGGGATTTTATGCAGAAAAAGGATTGACGAAGTTAAATCGGTATGATATATTAATGTGGCGATGGAATAGGTCTTTTTTTTATGCCTAAAATCGGTTTATGAGAATAAACCCTACGTTTAACAAAATTGGAGGTGGAAGTTGTGCGCGTGAGAATCACATTGGCATGTACAGAATGTAAACAGCGTAACTACAATACTACAAAGGAAAAGAAAAATCATCCTGAAAGATTAGAAACCAGAAAGTATTGCAGATTCTGTAGAAAGCATACTGTTCATAAAGAAACAAAATAGTCGGACCGGTTTTTAAGGAGTGATAAGATGAGCGACGAAGCAAAGAAAACAGAGAAAACAAGCTGGTTTCAGGGCCTTAAAGCCGAATTTAAAAATATCAGCTGGCCTGACAGAAAAACGCTTATCAGAGAGACAATTACAGTAACGGTTGTATCCGTTGTCCTGGGTGTCATTATTGCTACCCTGGATATGGTTCTCCAGTATGGAATTAATTTTCTGGTCTAGTATAAAGGTAAAGGTGAATATATGTCAGAATTAAACTGGTATGTGGTCCATACTTACTCAGGCTACGAGAACAAGGTGAAGGCTAATATTGAAAAAACAATTGAAAACAGAAAGCTTCAGGATCAGATATTTGAAGTAAGAGTCCCTCTTCAGGACGTAGTCGAGATGAAGGGTGGAGTCAAAAAGAACGTATCTAAGAAAATGTTCCCTGGCTATGTGTTAGTTAACATGGTCATGAACGACGATACATGGTATGTTGTTCGTAACACCAGAGGTGTAACAGGCTTTGTTGGTCCAGGGTCAGACCCGGTACCACTTTCCGAGGCAGAAATGAGAAATCTTGGTATTGTTGCCCAGAGCGACAATGAAGTAGAGATTGACATCGAGATTGGTGACTTAGTAGAAGTAACATCCGGTGCCTGGGAAGGAAGAGTAAGCACTGTAACGGCAATTAACATGAATAAACAGACTGTTACCATCGAAGTAGATATGTTTGGTCGTGAAACATCTGTAGAAATTGGATTTTTAGATGTTAAGAAGTTATAAGATACTCCGTAAGGAGCAGAAAAGTGGGAGGGACATTCCCGCAATTACCACAATAGGAGGTTAGCTATCATGGCAAAGAAAGTCACAGGTTATATTAAATTACAGATTCCAGCAGGAAAGGCAACTCCAGCACCACCTGTAGGTCCTGCTTTAGGTCAGCATGGTGTGAATATTGTCCAGTTTACAAAGGAATTCAACGCTAGAACAGCAGATAAAGGCGATTTGATCATTCCTGTAGTTATTACAGTATACCAGGACAGAACATTCAGTTTTATTACTAAAACACCACCAGCAGCAGTATTATTAAAGAAATACTGTAACATCAAATCCGGATCAGGTGTTCCTAACAAAACAAAAGTTGCTTCAATTTCTAAAGATAAAGTAAAAGAAATTGCAGAGATGAAGATGCCTGATTTAAACGCAGCGAGCATCGAAGCAGCAATGAGCATGATCGCTGGTACTGCCAGAAGCATGGGCATTACTGTAGAAGATTAATCGGATTGATTAGATACAACGAAGTGGGAGGGTCGCTCCCGATAATACCACAGGAGGTTATTTAGAATGAAAAGAGGAAAAAGATATCAGGAAGCTGCAAAGCTCAGAGATAAAACTAACTTATACGACGCACCGGAAGCAGTAGCCATCGTAAAAAAAGCTGCCAGTGCAAAATTTGATGAAACTATCGAAGCTCATTTCAAAATGGGTCTTGACGGACGTCATGCTGATCAGCAGATTCGTGGAGCAGTAGTTTTACCTAATGGTACAGGTAAAAAAGTACGTGTTCTCGTATTCGCTAAGGGTGACAAAGCTGAAGAAGCTGTAGCAGCAGGAGCAGAATTCGTAGGAGCTGAGGAACTTATTCCAAAGATTCAGAACGAAGGATGGTTTGATTTCGATAAAGTTGTTGCAACACCTAACATGATGAGCGTTGTTGGTCGTCTTGGTCGTGTACTTGGACCAAAAGGTTTAATGCCTAACCCTAAGGCTGGAACAGTAACAATGGACGTTGCTAAAGCTGTTCAGGACTTAAAAGCTGGTAAGATCGAGTACAGACTTGATAAAACAAACATCATTCACGTGCCAATCGGAAAAGCTTCTTTCACAGAGGAGCAGTTAAACGAAAACTTCCAGACATTAATAGATGCCATCATTAAGGCAAAACCAGCTGCAGCTAAGGGACAGTACATTAGAAGTGCTACACTTACTTCTACAATGGGTCCTGGCGTTAAGCTGAATCCAGCTCGTTTCTAATTTACTAAATAGTAATTGGGCTAAACAAACGAAACAAAAAGCACCATAGTATTCTATCTGTGATTTTAATCACAGATAGAATACTATGGTGCTTTTTGTTTTCTATTTTCCCATCCCCTCTATTCCCCGTCATTCTCGAGTAAGTAGAAGACTCGGCATCTCGTTCCCAAATCCTTCCACTTTCTATTTAATTCATTAAGTAAACAACAGACGAAGCCAGTGAACTTCATAATCCATATTTGTGCTTTTAGTCGCGGCGCGTTGAATGTTCGCTCCACGCGCTCGCATCCAACACTTGCTCCGAGACCACAAATATGGCTTATGAAGTTCACTGGCTTCTGTGCTGTGGCTGGAGAAAATGAATTAAACAGGGGGGAGGGGATTTGGGGACAGAAGCTGATGTATTCTGCTTACTCGAGAATGACGGGGAATAGAGGGGGATGATTTAACTTTTTTAACGATTGTCACAGCAATATTTCAATAATTTCAGAACAAAAAACCGGCTTCTATTCTCAATCTCAGTTCTTTAACAAATCCATTTAAATACTAAGTATCTATTCATAATATTTTTAGAGTAAGCAGAAAATTTCTGCCCTCTCCCCCAAATCTCCGCAACCACTATTTAATTCAAACAAAATCCATCCAAAGACAGCCCGGGAAGAGAACCGATACCCTATATTTGTGGCCTCGGAGCAAGGTTTAGATGCGAGCGCATAAAGCGAGCATTTAAACCGCCGCGACTAAAGTCACAAATATAGGGTATCGGTTCTCTTCCCGGGCGTCTGTTTGTCTAACGAATTAAATAGTAAATTAAATCAGTGGACGTATATTTTTGCAGAGTGTATAATGGACTTATAAATTTTACAGGGAGGAATAAAAAGTGAAGAAAATGATGAAAAAAACGTTTAGCTTGCTGATGATTTTTATGCTGGTTTTTACTATGATTCCGACAAGTACATTGAAAGTATCTGCTAAAGCAGCGGCAGCGACTACACAGGCAAAGAAAGCAACAACAAAGACAGCAAAAAAGACAGCAAAAAAGAAAAAAAAGACAAAAGCAAAGAAGCAGAGAACTGTATTTATAGCGGCTGGACACCAGCAGAGAGGAATCTCTTCTACAGAAAGATTAGCGCCAGGTTCTTCCAGAAGAAAAGCAAAACTGACATCTGGTACTGCTGGTGTACGTACGCATATCCCAGAATATAAGACTAATCTTGCAATTGCAAAAGCGACAAAAAAAGAGCTGAAGAAGAGAGGATATAAAGTAATCATGCTCCGAACAACCAATAATTGTCCACTTTCTAACCAGCAGAGAACGAAGAAAGCGAATAAGAGTGGTGCGGATATCCATATATGTATTCACTGTAATGCATCAGGAGCAAGTGCGAGAGGTCCTTTGGTTTGTGTTCCCGGAAGTTCACGTTATGTTGGAAAGAAGATATTTAACAGTTCACGCCGTCTTGGAAGCTGCCTGTTAAGTTCCGTAGCAAAAGCTGTGAATAAGAAAAGTCACGGAACAATCCGCTCAGATTATTATACAACTATTAACTGGGCAAAGATTCCTACAATGATTTTAGAGTGTGGTTTCCTCACAAATCCAACAGAGGACCGTCAGTTGAATTCTTCTTCTTACCAGAAGAAACTTGCGAAGGGAATTGCGAATGGCGTAGATAAATATTTCAAATAGTATCGTTTTATGTAGTACCTGCATTTACAATTCTATCTTTTCATGCTATAATTCTTGGTTGGTTTGTTTTAGAGAGCGTGTGTGGTTCATATCTTGCAGAAAGCATTTATGAAATACGTTTGAGAAGTATAAAACAAAAACAAGATTAAAAAATGTAATATAGCAAATTACATAAAATACATAAGGAGGAAAAGATGGAAAATCAGGGGAACATGCAGAGCGGGAAAAAAGCGGCAGTAATCTATTTTCTGGCCGCTTTTTTTATTGCGTGCATAGGAATTGCAGGGGCTAATTATTTAAAAGGAGAGCTTGGCCTTTCTGCTGAAGAATTGGTAAAAAAAGTAGAACTGACTGTAGAAATAGCAGTATTATTAGGAATTGCAATAGCAGTACGTCATCTGCTAAAGAAAAGAAATAGAAAGATAGCAGGTATTATTGTTTTTCTTTTTGTTGCGGGATTTTTTTCATGGCAGAATTCTGGAATCTGGCAGGAAAGCCAGTTGAAGCCGCAGCGATTAGAAACACCGGAAAGTGAATTTGATCGTTATGATATTAAAGATGGTCATTTTACAGTGGCAGAGGCAAACGCAAATATTGTAAAAGAAATTAATGTAGATTATCTTGATAATGTTACGGTACATTTTTCAAAACCAGTTGCACAGAAAGTTATTGTGCGTGTTCTGTATGAGACAAAGACACAGCATGGATTTGATAATAAAACAAGAAAAATGCGTGTAAAAGTTCATAAGGGAGAAACAGTAGGCTGTGTTTCAATGAAAGTAAAAGATGTTACGAGAATTAAAATTGGTATCGGAAGAAAGATTGGAACACAGTTTGATTATGGATATACCGAAATCAATGGAAATTATGCGGCACGTATGCATCAAAAGAAAGTCAGCATGGTGGAATATTTTGTGTTTTTCATGCTGATTCCGGCAGGATATTTTATATTAGCAGCAGGAAAGAAGTGGCAGGAGAAAACGGATAAAAATATTTGCCTGCGAATTTTATCTTTTCCATTTGGATTTATAACAATTCTTTCATTATTTGCCACCTTCCTTGTAGTGAATTTAGTAGAATGGGTGAAGATGACATGTGGAAATGTTTCATTTTCCATTATCCTTTTACAGCTTACAAGTCCGATAAAAGGAACAGATAGCGGAATTATAAACAGTATCATCAAGACTGCAGTAGTTCCTCCGGTACTTCTTGCCGTAGCAGCTGTACTGTGCTATCTTTTCATTGTGCGGGGAATGTATGCATTAGAAGATCTTCCAGTGAAGAAAATTCCAAGATGGAGTAAGATTTGTATAGAAGTAGTTATGGTTGTATTTTTTCTGCATACTGTACAGGTACAGGGAACAGAGATAGGTATGTGGGATTACATACAAAGTGTGAGGGAGAGTTCTGATTTTTATGAAAAAGAATATGTGAATCCTGCAAAGGTAAAGATGACATTTCCTAAGGAAAAGAAAAATCTGATTTACATATTTATGGAATCTATGGAAAGCAGTTACGCAGATAAGGAAGATGGTGGAACTATGGATGATAATTATATTCCGAACCTGACGAAGCTTGCAAGAGAAAATGTACAGTTTACTGATAAGAAAGATGGAAAAGTGGGTGGACCTGTCTGTTTAGAAGCAACAGCGTATACTGCCGGTGGATTGGTAGCACAGACATCTGCAATTAACTTAAAAGTAATGAATTCTGGGGCAGTATCTGACTCATTCCTTCCTAACCTGACAGCACTTGGTGATATCCTTAACAAACAGGGATACAATCAGATGTTTTTGTGTGGAAGTGATGGAGATTTTGCAGGGCGAGATGCCTATTTTAAAACACATAAAGACTATCAGATTGAAGATTATAAAGCCGCAATAAAAGAAGGAGATATCCCAAAAGATTATAAAGTGTACTGGGGTCATGAGGATAAAGTTCTATATGAAAGAGCAAAAAAGAATCTGAAAAAATTATCTAAGGAAGGTAAACCTTTTAATCTTACTATGCTGACGGTAGACACACATTTCCCTAATGGATATATTTGTGATTTATGTGAGAACAAATACGATACCACTTACGGGAATGCAGTAGCCTGTGCAGACCGTCAGGTTTACGACTTTGTACAGTGGATAAAGAAACAGGACTTCTATGAAGACACGACAATTATTATTGCCGGAGATCATACTTCTATGGTAGATACAGGAAGTAAGTTCTGGAAAAGTTTAAGCAATGACTATCAGCGTACGGTATATAATGCAATAATTAATCCGCAATGTGCATATAAGAAAAAAGTTACGACAAAGAGAAAGTTTTCTACAATGGATATGTTCCCAACAACATTGGCGGCTCTTGGTGTAGAAATTGATGGGAATAAACTTGGATTAGGAACTAATTTATTTTCAGGAGAAGAGACGTTGAGAGAAGAATTAGGTGCTAATTATATTAATAAAGAACTGAAACGAAACGATAAAATGTATAATCAGTTTTATTAGGAGAAGATTGAAACAGATGAATAAGCAACAAAAGAATTATATAAAAGCTGTAGTAGGATTTGTTTTGGCTGCAATAATCCTCTGTGCAGGAATTATGACTGCCCTTTATCTTATGAGAGAAGAAAAAGGAATGGAAAACCTGATGGCACCAGTATTAAAAAGACTGATTGCAGGCATTTTGCTCTTTGGCCTTACTGTGTGTTGGAGACATTTTTTAAAAAAATCTGTCAGTAAAGTAGCAGGGATAATAGCCATTGTGCTTCTTAGTTTATTTTTTGCATGGCATATTTCTGGAATTCCGCAGGAAAAAGCATTAAAACCGCAGAATGTGAATCTGGAAAAAGCAGAATTTCGTGGGTATGAGATAAATGGAAATCATTTTCTTATTAAAGAAGCAAGACCTTTTATAAAGTATAAGATGCAGTCCTCGAAAATTGCCAATGTAAAAGTATATTTTGCAGAACCAGTGGCGCAGGATACAGATGTAAAAATTTCTTACCAGACCAAAGAAAAGCCTACTTATGAACAGAACCCAAGAGTATGGGCTAATATAAAAAAAGGAGAAAAAATAGCATTTGGAGAGGTAGATGCTACTGGAATAACAAGGATAAAAGTTCGTTTTGGAAGCAAGATAGGGCAGCAGTTTGTATTAGATCATATAGAATTAAATGCAAATTACAGGGAGCGTGTGCAGAAAAAACAGATAACAATGATAATTTATTTTATGATGTTTTTGCTTATGCCGGCTTGCTATTTGCTATTATCTCATGCGGTTGAACTTCAGAAGAGGACGGATCAGAACAAAATATTGAAAGTATTATCATTTCCGTTTGGTTTATTAGTTCCGGTAGCCTTATTTATAACACTGCTGGTATGTAGTATGGTTGCATGGCTTAAAAGTACATGTGGGGATGTTTCATTTTCCATTATTGTGCTGCAGCTTACCAGTCCGATAAAAGGAACGGACAGTGGCGTAATAAACAGTATTATAAAAACAGGAATTATTCCGCCGCTCCTTGTTACGCTTACGATTAGCATAGTTTATCTTATTATGGTAAGAGTATTATACAATCTTGAAGATTTACCTGTAAAAAAGGTTCCTGCATGGACTAAAATCTGTCTGGAAATTATTCTGCTCATTGCCCTGGTTGGAACAATACAAGTTCAGGGAACAAAAGTAGGTATGTGGGAGTATATAAAAAGTGTTCAGGAGAAAACGGATTTCTATGAAAAATATTATGTAAACCCAGCTAAGACAAAACTTGATTTTCCATCTCAAAAAAGAAATTTGATTTATATATTTATGGAATCAATGGAAAGTAGTTATGCTGATCAGGAAGATGGCGGTATCATGGATGATAATTATATTCCGAATCTGACAAAATTGGCGAAGGAAAATATAAATTTTTCAGATAAGGCGGATGGAAAGCTAGGCGGGCCAACTTGTTTAGAGGCAACGGCTTATATGGTTGGAGGAATGGTTGCACAGACAGCAGCAATTAATTTAAAGCTTCATAATTCGGGATCTATGTTTGGAAACTTTCTTCCTAATTTAACAACAATGGGAGATATTCTTAATAAAGAAGGATACCAGCAGGTGTTTTTGTGTGGAAGTGAGGGAGACTTTGCCGGAAGAGATACATACTTTACAAGCCACAAAGATTTTCATATAGAAGATTATAACGCAGCGAAAAAAGAAGGATTCATTGCGCCGGATTACAAAGTATTTTGGGGGCATGAAGACGAAATATTATATAAACGTGCGAAGAAGCAGCTCGAACAGCTTTCTTCGTCTGACAAACCATTTAATCTTACAATGCTGACGGTGGATACGCATTTTCCACGAGGTTATAAATGCCGACTTTGTAAAGATAAATATAACAGACAATATGCTAATGTAATTGCCTGTGCAGACCAGCAGGTATATGACTTTGTAGAATGGATAAAAAAACAGGATTTTTACAAAAATACGACAATTGTTATAGCTGGTGATCATACGACAATGGTCGATACGTCCGATCCGATATGGGGTAATTTAAATAATAATTATAAAAGAACCGTGTATAATACAATTATCAATGCTGATTGTACCTATAAAGAAAATGTGACCGAAAACAGAGATTTTTCTACAATGGATATGTTTCCAACGACATTAGCAGCTTTGGGAGTACAGATTGATGGAAATCGCCTGGGATTAGGAACGAATCTGTTCTCTGGTCAAAAAACACTTCCAGAGAAATTAGGAAGAGGATATATTAATCAGGAATTAAAGAAAAACGACAAAGAATATAATGGATTTTATTAACTTCTGATTGTGCAGCAAGGGAGACGCCCTCTGGGAATGAAATAAGGATTATTTCATTCCCAGAGGGCGTCTCCCTTGCCTGCGGCAAATCAGAAATTATTTCGTCAGAATGGAGAGTATTTTATTGGAACGTGCAACAAATGCAGTCATCTCTTCCGGTTTCAGCGGATGGTTTGCCAGACGTGCAAGGTCATAGAGCTGCTGGCAGATTGTAGTAGTATTTTCGCTTTCGTCATTGTTTAAAACATACTGAACTAAGTCATTGTTCATGTTAAGGACGAGAGTTTCACCTTCTGCACCAAGTCCTGTGGAGCTGTTGCTCATTCCGTACATTTCCATCATTTCGGACATACGACGTGTTTGTTCAGAAACGGTGATCATAGAAGGCATATCGGCATTTTTCAGCTTTTCAACTTTTACGATTAAGTTTTCAACACCAGTTGCCTTTTTGAACTTCTCGGAAAGCTTTTCAGTGAGTTCTTTTTCTTCGTTCTCATCAATTGTTTCTTTGAAGTTATCAGTCAGTTCAGAGTCGATACGCAGGAATTTTACTTCTGGATTTCTCTGCTCTAAGTGAGTGATAAATGTTGTATCAATCTGGTGTGTCAGGTAGATGGCATCAATTTCCTGTTCTTTGAACATATTGATATACTGAGACTGTGCTACTTCATCTGTGATATAGAAAACATTGTTTTCGTATTTTTCTTTACCAGCTTCAAGATAATCTGGAAGTGTAACATATTTGCCCTCCATGTTCTTGAAGATGATGTAATCTTTCATCTTATCGTTAAATTTCTGGTCACGGATGCAGCCAAACTTAATGAATGGGCTGATGTCATCCCAGTATTTTTCATAGTTTTCACGATCGGTCTTGCACATACCGGAAAGCTTTTCCGCAACTTTCTTAGTGATGTAGTTAGAAATTTTCTTAACAAAACCGTCATTCTGTAATGCACTTCTTGATACGTTCAGTGGAAGGTCTGGACAGTCAATGCATCCCTTTAATAATAAGAGGTATTCAGGAATAACTTCTTTAATATTATCTGCGATAAATACCTGATTGTTATATAACTTAATTGTTCCCTCGATTGTATCATATTTTGTATTGATTTTAGGGAAATAAAGGATACCTTTTAAGTTAAATGGATAATCCATGTTCAAATGAATCCAGAATAAAGGCTCTTTATAATCGTGGAATACATCACGGTAAAATTCTTTATATTCTTCATCAGTACAGTCGTTTGGATGCTTTGTCCATAATGGATGAATCTGGTTGATTGGCTTAGGTGCATCATCTTCTTCCTCTTCTTCCTCTTCAAGAGTTACTTCGGAATCACCATCTTCTGTATCAGCGTTATTTTCTTTTGCATCAGCGTCCTTTACGTCTACGTCAATTACCTTTTCTTCAGCATCCTTTTTGGCAGCTTCCTCAGCCTTTTTCGCTTCTTCTTCCTCATTTACAAAGTAAATTTCAACTGGCATGAAAGAACAGTATTTGTTAAGAACTTCGCGGCAGCGGTATTCATTACAGAATTCATAACTCTCATCGTTGAGGTAAAGAGTAATTGTTGTACCACGCTCTGCTTTGTCACCATCTTCCATATCAAATTCTGTACCACCATCACATTCCCAGTGAACTGGTGTAGCGCCTTCTTTATAAGAAAGAGTATCAATAGTAACCTTATCAGCAACCATAAATGCAGAATAGAAACCAAGTCCGAAATGACCGATAATCTGCTCATCACTTGCTTTGTCTTTATACTGTTCCATGAAAGCAGCAGCACCAGAAAAAGCAATCTGATTGATGTATTCGTCTACTTCGTCCTCTGTCATACCAATACCATTATCAATAAAGGTAAGAGTCTTGTCAGTAGGATTAATACGAACTTCTACTTTATACTTCTCATCGTCAGCTTCTTCAAATTCACCCATAACAGAAAGCTTTTTCAGCTTTGTTACAGCATCGCATCCGTTACTTACTAACTCACGGATGAAAATGTCGTGGTCAGAATAGAGCCATTTCTTTATAATAGGAAAAATATTTTCACTGTTAATTGATAAACTTCCCTGTTTAGCCATAATAAGCATCTCCTTAAAATTAATTATATAAATGTAGGCTAATATTCTATGAACTAAGTCAAAAAACTTCTGACTGGAATATTGCCTTTGTATTTTTATCAATACCATTCTTATACTAATACCAGTTTGCAGGAATGTCAAGAAAAAATTAGCACTCAATTTAAATGAGTGCTAACAATTGCGCTTCGCGTTAGCTACATTATGCCAGTAGTTTGAGTATTGGCCCTTTCAAATTTAATTTCCTAATGAGTACAATTTTCTGAGAAATCCCCAAATTGTCAAACAACAAATTTACCAATTAGTTTCCTGGTTAGCCTGTCGCTTTTGTTTGCTCTAACTAATTTCTCCATTAATTTATTCGAGTGGTCAGAAAACAGAAGCTTGAGAATCAAATCATTTATATTTGTGGTCTGGGAGCAAGTGTTGGATGCGAGCGCAAAAGCGACCATTCAACATGCCGCGACGAAAATCACAAATATAAATGATTTGATTCTCAGGCTTCGTCTGTTTAGCTCAACAAATTACTATTAAATTTATTACTACTTTTGCAGGTAGGATAAGTATGATATAATTTAATTCGTTATTATTGAGAGAAAATAATAATGCGTTATAGAGAATAATAGAAAGTAAGGTCGAGGAAATATGAATCAGGAATTAATGAAGGAATTTAAAGCAGATTTAAAAGAATTTCGAGAGATGACAGAGAAATTTTATGCAAAAGAAGTCAGTGTGAAAGATTATAAAGGTTTCTCTGGCGGCTTTGGAAGTTATGCACAAAAAGGTGGAGAAGCGAGCATGCTCCGCCTGCGTATGCCAGGCGGCAGAGTGACGAAGGAAAAGTTAAAGTTCCTCGTAGATTCTATTGAAAGGTATGATGTGAAAAGAGCACATATCACAACTTGCCAGACAGTGCAGTTTCATGATTTAGATGCAAAGGCGGTTTGCGATATTATGGAGCAGGCAATGGATGCTGGCATTGTTACTCGAGGAGGCGGTGGAGATTTCCCAAGAAATACTATGGTCTCTCCCCTCTCTGGGGTGGAACAGGGGGAATATTTCGATGTACTTCCTTATGCGGAAGAAGCGGGAGATTATCTGATGGGAATCATCAAGACGGTGAAGCTTCCAAGAAAGTTAAAAGTAGGATTTTCTAATTCTCCGGCGAATGTAACACATGCAACATTTAGAGATCTTGGATTTGTAGCAAAAGAAGAAGGAACTTTTGATGTATACAGTGCAGGCGGACTGGGAAATAATTACCGAATGGGAGTAAAGGTTGCGGAAAATGTAAAGCCTGAAGAGGTACTTTATTATGTAGAAGCAATGGTTCGGACATTTACTACTTATGGTAATTATGAGAGTCGTGCTAAATCAAGAACAAGATACATGCAGGAGACATTAGGGGTAGATGGCTACCGCAAAGCATATCAGGAAAAGTTAGCAGAAGTAAAGGCAGAATATAAAGATTCTCTTCTTATAAAGTTAGAAGGAAAAGTAGCTGAAAATGCAATAAATAATATGGGAAATAATGGTGCGGATGATGTTGAAGGAAAAAACACTGCTGATATGTCAGAAAATATAACAGAGAGCATAACCAAGAATGTAGCAGACAACATAGTAAAAACGGATGAAAATGTTGTATTAGAAACAGCAGAAAGTTATCCACAAAAAGAAGCAGCATCAGAACGTATTCTTCCACAGAAACAACAGGGACTATATGCAGTGGCATATCACCCAATAGGTGGAATTGTCCCAGTGAAGAAGTTTGGAGAAATTTATAATATAATAAAAGATATTGGAGACGCAGAAGTTCGCATTGCTCCAGATGAAACATTGTATATTATTAATCTGAATGCGTCACAGGCAAAGGAGATTGCTGCAATTACAGAAGACGGGGCAAAAAACTTGTTTGAAACATCTGTATCATGTATTGGAAGTACCGTATGCCAGATTGGACTTAGAGATTCTCAGGGATTGCTTGCAAGTATTGTGGAGACAGTAGAGCCTTATCATTTTGCAGATGGGGTACTTCCAAGAATTCATATATCTGGATGTACTTCTTCTTGCGGAACACATCAGATTGGAAAGCTTGGTTTCCACGGGGCATCTAAACGTGTGGATGGAAAAATGCAGCCGGCATTTGCTTTTCATGTAAATGGAACAGATGCACAGGGAGCAGAGCATTTTGGAGAAGAATGGGGTGTTATGGCTGCTGACGTCATTCCAGAATTTTTTGTGGAACTTGGACAGGTTATTTCCGATGAAAATTTGACTTATGAAGTCTGGTATGCCAAACATCCAGACAAACTAAAAAAAATAGCAGAAAAATATATTTGTTAAAAGAGTAAATGGAAATACTCGGCAATTTAATTGTGGAGTATTTTACAGAGATGAGATGAAAAACATCGTATTGCAGAGATAAAGGGAAGTGCTTTGAGTAAAATATCGGTTTATAACGGGTATTTTTCCAGCATGAACTCTGTGATACGATGTTTTTTAAGTTTTTGATAAAAAAATCATTCATTAGTGAAAGGAAAAGCTAAAAAATGTCTTTTTATATAAAAGATAGTCACAAAAGAGAAAAAAACGTATCTTAATAATAGTGGGAATTTAAAAATAAAGCAGAACGATGTTCTATATATACAAAGAATACAATTTATAAAAAGTAAACTTGTGCAATATCAAGCGTAAAGTTGCGGTAAAAAACATATAAATAAGGAGAATTTTTATTGGCGAAAAGAAGATTTTATGATAAAATTATAGAATAAAAGATGTCAGACGAATATGACTTATAAGCGATAAAGTTTAACAAAAAATAAAATTTAATAAATAAACAGAATTTACATAGTGATTATTTTTAAGAAAGCGGGGAATACTATGAAGAATGTGAAGGAAAACAAAAGAAGGTGGAAACAGCTCGTAGCAATCTTTATCGTTGCAGTAATGTTATTCACAACACCGCATATAGTTGGATTTGCTTCTATGGGGAAAGAGGAAGCAACGACGGCTGCGGCAGATGGTAATCCGGATAATTCCGATGTAAAAGTACAGAGTGAGGACGCTGATTCAGAAGAAGATATACAAACGGAAAGTCTGGATGCTTCGGAACAGTCAGAATCTTCGGAGGAGAAGACGACAGAGAAAAAGACAGAGACAACAGAAGCAGAGAAAAAAACTGGAGCGGACGAAAGTAAGAAAGAAAAAGCAGAAGAGACAACAAAGAAGGAGACAAAAGCAACGACGGAGACTGCGCCAGAAGAGACAACAACAGAAGCAACGACCTCTTCTGCCAAGCCAGAACCAATCGTGAAAGAGTATAAGAGCGATGAGGTGAATGTAACAGTAACGGCTGCTGATAAGAATGATTTGCCGGAAGATGCAGAATTAGTTGTTGAACCGGTAGAATTAAGTGAGAAGACAGAGAAAAAGGTCGAGGAGGCTGCATTAAAGGAAAAGAGAACTGTGAAAAAGGTTCATGCATATGATATTCATTTTGAACTGTATGGTGAGGAGATCCAGCCGGGCGCATCTGTACAGGTTTCTGTAGATGTACCAGGAATCTCGGCAGGCCAGAACGCAGCAGTATTCCATGTTGATGATAATAATAAAGTAGAGAACATGAACGGGGATGTAGATAAGAAAGGTGATGTTGTATTTGAGACAAATCATTTTTCAACCTACGTTATTGTTCAGCAGGGAAGTACAAAGGTTACGGCAACAATTAAGCATTATAATGATGATTCAACCGCTGATGCGAACGGAGAAAAGAAAAAGATTTACTCCGATGATGTATTAGAGATTCCAGTTGGAGGAAGAATCAACGATTATGCTAAAGCAAGCAATTGGAATGTAAAGAAGGTAATTGTAGAGAATACAAATACTGATGGAACAAAAAACAGACAGAATTATGTGAATGAATCCGAATATTCTAAAATCACATTGTCAAAAGATTCTACAGTAGAGGTATATTATACTCCGAAAAAGACAACAGTAAAAGGCCAGACGAAGTTCTATGATTATACGATTATGGCTGGACGAGGTGATGGGACTTACTGGAATCCAAACGGAAGTACATATTATTCTATCAATATGCCGTCGAATCCTTCTTATCATGGAATTGGTTCAGATAGTGCCCGCTTGACAATGGGAGAGTCTGGAAATGACAATGATAACCATACAATTTCACAAGAAAATTATAGTGAATATAGAAACTATACATGTAATGTCAGCAATATCAATGAGAATGGACAGACAAAGACTTGGAATGCGAATGCTTGGACTGGTACAAAACAAGTAGTCACAGGATTATTAAAGGGATTAGATAGTAATGGTGATGTTGAATTTAATTATCCGGAACCAGGATTTTTTGATAATTCAGATTTATCATTTACTTCTAACGGTAAAACTCGTTATTTAAGAAAGGTGTTTACAGATTATAAACTGGTATTTGCTCAGAATGGAGATTCCTATCAGCTTACGCAGGTTAATAAACCTGGAACGAATGGCTCAGAGGAGACAAAAGTTGCGGAAGCAGGTGAAAACTTTTTCCCTTTAGATTCTATAGATTCACAATATAAGAATGAAAATTCTACGGCTAATGCACCGAATGGGCATAATTATTATTTTGGAATGCGCTATGACGTTGATTTCAAATTGGGAGATTATATTGGTCCGTTAGATTATGAATTTACAGGAGATGATGACCTCTGGGTTGTTTTAGATGGGAATAAAGTTGTTCTTGATCTTGGTGGTATCCATGATGCAGCACCTGGCAAGGTTGATTTATGGAAGTATCTGTTGAACGAGAATCAGACAAAGGATCAGCTGACAACAGAACAAAAAGAGCAGGAACATACACTGACTGTTCTCTATATGGAACGTGGAGCAGGAGTTTCTAACTGTAATATGAATTTTACTTTACCATCAGCCCGTATTACACAGGTAACAGAAGCAGAATCCACGAATCTGGTACTTCATAAGATTAACAAAAAGAATGAAGCACTTCAGGGAGCGAGATTCACTTTAAAGAATGAGGCAACTGAGGAGAAACAGACATCAACTTCTGATGCGAATGGTAATGCAACTTTCTCCAAGCTGACGGAAGGAATTTACACATTAACAGAAGATGCTGCACCAACAAATTATATTCCGTCCGTAGATAACTGGGTGGTTAAGGTAGCAAAAAATGACGCAGGAACGTTAGTTGCTACGATGTACCTTTCAGATGGTGAAACCGCTTATACTAAGAAAGAGGGAGATTATTATGATGTTCTGAATCTTACTGAGCAGGAACTTATAGACAGTGTGATGGATTATAGTAAGACAGCAAAGGTGACAGATTGGGATAAGCGTACCTATGACATTGATATCAAAGCTTCATCTAAGTTGACCAAGTCTACAACGATAACGAATAATGAGGTGTCTGACACGATGCTGGTATTGGATGTTTCTGGTTCGATGTTGTTTGATAGTGCCCATACGACTGGAAGTCAGGAGTATGCTACATTTTATGGTGAATGTAATCAGAATACATTGAATAATCTTGACACGACAAAGATTTATTATTATGGAAATGGTACCAGGAAGGTATGGTATCAAAATCAATACAGTTATATAAATTTAGCTCACCCGATGATTTATGTAGATGGAAAATGGAAATACTTGGTGAGCGGAGACTTCTGGGTGGATGTACCTACCTCCTCAAATACATCAATTTATACAAGTGCTAGCCGATTGAATGGACTGAAAGAGGCGGCGATGGGATTTGTAAGTTCTATGGCACAGTCTTCTCCAAACAGCAAGCTGGGAATTGCAACATTCAACTCTAATTTAGAAGAAACCGTTGCTATAGAGACTATTGGTACGAATGTTAATGGTATTTTAATGAAGATAGCAGCGATGACAGCATCGGGAGGAACCCAGCAGGATAAGGGATTAAGCAATGCACGAATACAGTTAGAGACCTTATTATCTGATGGAAAGTCAAAAAACGTTATTCTATTTACAGATGGAGAACCAACAGGAAGGGGTAATACCTGGAATAGTACAGCGGCGACAGCAGCGGAAAATGAAGCCGATAGAATAAAAGAAAAAGGCATCAAGATTTATACCGTTGGTTTTGCATTAAATGATAAGACAAAAGCATGGTTAGCAGGAGGCAAAGATGGGAACACACCTTATAAAGGAATTGCTTCTAAAGACTGTGCACTGACAGCGGATAACATTGATCAGTTAAAGACCATATTTAAGGAACTCCAGCAGACCATGACACAGAGTCTTGACATTAAACCGGCACAGATTAAGGATGTCATTGATCCGAGGTTTACGATTATTGGTGATGATAAGAAGCCGATTACTCAGGATTATACAGTCACAAAGAACGGAACGACTTACAATACAGAAACAGGAATTCCATTGTCCAACGGAGGAACTGTTTATTACGGAGAATTTGAGCAGAAAGATGCCAATGGAAATGTAGTAAAAGATGCGAATGGAAATCCTGTAAAGAAAACATATCAGTATATTGTATGGAATGATGAGACGATACCGAATAAAACAAAAGGAGAATGGCATAAGACGATTTCTGTTGTTGCCAAAGAGGAATATATCGGTGGTAATAATATTCCTACCAACATTTCTCCAGATTCTCAGATTACAACAAGTTACGGTGATGCGACATTGCCGCAGCCAAAGGTGAATGTAAAGGCAGATCTTCTTGTGAATAATCATGAAGAAAAAGTCTTTTATGGAGAGAAGAGCCCGTATAGTGATGATATCTTAAAGCAATTATTTGATACAGCAAATCCTCAGGGTGAGATTAAAACACTAGAAGGTACGACCAAGAAGGTAACATATACAATTGGCGCAGACGGTAATCCAATAGAGGCCAATGACTTTATATTGAAATGGTATAAAGATGCCGACTGTACAGAAGAGATAACACCAGGAGAGGAATATATGGAGGATGAGGCTCCAGAACTTTCTGAAAAGAATTATTATCTTAAAGTAACGTATAATAAGATGCAGCAAGCGACAGACAAGAGCGATGCAAATACAAAGATTGGAGATGAGGTTAAAAATAATAATGTTCCGTTAATGGCACATAATTCCGAAGATTCCAAGACGAGAGAATATGGAGTTTATAAGATTACAGTTGTCCCAGGCCAGATCGAAATCGAGAAAAAATTATTAAGTGACAGTAAGTATGTAGGTGCTCATTCGAAAAGCTCAAGCTTTACCTTTACAGTAAAGAAGATAAAGGATGAAAATGGAAATGTGTTAGACTCACCAATAAAAGTTGGCGATTTTACTGTGACTTTTGACAAAGGTGATACTTCTTTTACAAAAGCAGTTTCTGATGATAAAAACCTGCTCAGTAATTTGAAAAAAGGAGTTTATGAGGTTTCTGAAACATTACCAGCTTCTGATTATGAGTTTAAGAGTGCCGAGATAGCAGGAGAAACAAATTGTGCAAGTAACAAGGAAACAGATAAAAACACACTTACCTTTGCAATTGGCTATGAGGATTTAAACACACCAGGAAGTCGAAATTTTACTAAGAATCTTGGGAAGGCACTGTATACCAATGAAAGACTTTCTTCCATTACAATGAAGAAAATTGGTGAAAAAGACAGTGAGAATAAAGATACCCCTCTGAAAGGTGCCAAATTCAAGATTGAAAGAATTACAGAGACAGATGGGAAAGAATCTTATGAATCAGCGAAGGCCGATGGTTCCGATTATATTATCGAAACAGCCGAGGATGGAACTGCCGTATTTGAAGGCCTGAAGGAAGGCAAGTATAGAATCACAGAAGTTCAGTCACCAAAAGGATATAGTCTTTTAGCGAATCCAATAGAGGTAACTTTACCATATGTTACATCAAATGATGCAGGAGTTACAAAAAATAGTGAACCTGTTAAAGTAGGAGATACAGATTATTATTATGATCTTACTTACACAGTTAAGAATAACAAACTCTTTGATATGCCAGAAGCCGGTGGAGGTTTCCGGGCAACACTCTTTGGTATTGCAATTATGATTATCGCCGGAGGCTGGTACATCATTCGCAGAAGACGAAAAATCGTATAATTCTTTACAATATTTTTCATTCTAATATACCGGGGCTCATCCGCCCCGTATATATAAAAGACACTCAGAGACAAACAATTTTATGTTTCAAAAATAACAAAGAAAGCGGGGAACGAATATGAAGAAGTTATGGAAGAAACTATTAGCAGTGACAACAGCAGTGATGATGGCTATTACGTTATTACCGGCAATGGCGAATGCAAATGCAACAGATGGAAAGGGAAGTGTAACCATTATAAAAAATGGTGAAGAGTCAGATGAATTTTTAGCTGGAGCAAAATTTTCTTTTTATAAGATAGCATCTATAACAAATTCAGAGGGAAAAGACTGGAAATATACAGTAGAAGAAGCTTATCGGAAACAGTTAGGTGATAACGGAATTGCTAAAAATCTTAATAATCTTCCTTCTTCTGCCTGGGAAGCTGAGATTGATGTATTAGCAGCTATTAATGCTACTGCTATTAAAGAAAGTAAAGCGTCAGCAGAGGAGACAGGTTCTACAGGAGCAACAGAACTTCCATTAGGTGTATATCTTGTAAAAGAAACAACTACTCCAGCAGGTTATGTAGCAAGTAAGCCATTTATTGTATCTGTTCCATCAACAGATAACTATGATACAGCTGGAAAAGAAGGTACAGAATTTATTTATAATATAACAGCAAAGCCAAAAAACAGTAAAATGTCTGTAGATAAAACAATTGTTAATGAAGATAAGACAGCGTATATTGGTGGATTTGTAGAATATAAAGTTGAAACACAGATTCCTAAATATGGAACAGAGTATACAAATCCTGTATTTAATATCTACGATAAAATGAGTAATGGATTATCTTTTGTAAATGATGATAATGATACAGCGCATAAGTTAAAAGTTGTTGTAGGCGGTACAGAAATAGTTAAAGGAGAGAATACATATACTTTAGCAACAAATGGATTAAGTGATGAAAAAACATTTGAAATTCAGTTCGCAAAAGCATTTTTAGAAAACAAAGAAAACAAAGGGAAAAAAGTCGAAGTAACATATTATGCACAGGTTAATGAGAATGCTGTATATATAAATGAGAACAGTGCTAATATCACATACCAGAATAAGCCAGGAACAACAACAGATGCTACTCCAAGTGAAAAAAATGTATACACATATGGTATTGACCTGACCAAAACTGGAGATAAATCTGTTGATGCAAATGGTTTAGATGGAGCAGAATTTACTTTAGCAGTCGCAAATGGTGAGATGATTTCTATTCTTGTTAATGGAACTAAGGTTGATGTTAATGGAAACAGCAAAGATGAATTTCGGACAACAACAGTAGAGAATAAGAAAGGTAAATTAGTATTCAAAGGATTAAAGGCTGGCACATATACATTAACAGAGACGAAGTCTCCAAGTGGATATAGTTTAGCGAAGAATCCTATCACAATCGTAATTACAGCCAATGAAGATGGAAGTTTAGCTGATGCAACTGTAGATGGAAATTCAGTTAAAGATAATATGACAGAAGCTGGTGTGGTTCCAGTTGGACTTCAGAACAAGAGTGGCTTCAACCTCCCAGCAACCGGTGGCATGGGTACCTACCTCTTCACAATCGGCGGTCTTGTAATCATGGCTGGTGCAGCACTTCTTCTTATCGCTGCTAAAAAAAGAAGAGCATAATAAAAAGTGTATATCACGAAGCGCTTGAAGAGAGAACATAAATAACAAAAAAACATACTAGAATATATTAACTGAATTGAAAAGTGACAGAAGCAGATTTTGTCTCTGAATAATAATAGCCGAAAGGCAGCTTACGGGGAAGTCTCATATGACTTCCCCGTGATTACAACAGGGTGGGAACAGGATGAAGCAGAAGATTATAAATATAGTATTAGGCCTGTTCTTTTTAGCAGGATTAGGTATTACCTTGTATCCGATGTTCAGTGACTGGTATATCAGTCGTCATCAGGGACAGGTAGTAGATAATTATGATAAGAAAGCGGCACAGATGTCGCAAAAAGAGATTAATGAAGCGCTGGAAAAGGCGCAGGAATATAATGAAGAACTTCTTGGAAATGTTGTGCTGACGGACCCTTTTGATCCGGCGGCAGTAGAAAAACAGAATGAAGATTACGATAATCTTTTAAATATTGGTGGTGATGGGGTAATGGGCTCCGTAGAGATTCCCTCCATCAACGTATATCTGCCAATTTATCATGGAACAGACAGCAAGTCGCTGGAAAAAGGAGCAGGACATCTTGAAAATAGTTCACTTCCGATAGGTGGGAAGGGAACGCATGCTATTATTTCAGCACATACCGGTTTGCCGTCTGCAAAAATGTTTGATGACCTTACAGAGGTAAAAGAAGGAGACATCTTTTACATTCATGTATTAAATCGAACACTGGCTTATGAAGTGAATCAGATCAAGGTGGTTTTACCTGAAAATGTATCGGATCTGTTAATTGATAAAAATAAAGACTATGTAACGTTAGTAACTTGTACCCCATATGGAATTAACAGTCACAGACTTCTTGTGCGGGGAGAGAGAATTCCATATAAGGAAGCAAAGAAAAAGGATAACTCAGATAAAAAAGGCAGCAATATGTGGAAAGCATATGCCCTTGCTGCTGTACTTGCAGTTGTTTTAATAATTTTGTTATGGTATTATTATCATATAAGACGAAAAAGGAGAAGGAAGAAAGCAAGGAAAAAGCGGGTTAGACGAAATGAAAAGTAAGATATTAGGAATACTGATTGCGCTGTTTTTTGCAGCAGGATATGTAACATTGAATTATCCGGTACTGGGGACACTTTATAATCAGATTCGTGAGGGAAAGGTAATAGATTCTTATGATCATGCAGTCCATACGATGAATGAGCAGAAGCGTAAAAAGTATTGGGAGGATGCCAGAGAATATAATGAGAGACTGGCAAGAGAGAATCCACAGCTTTCAGATGCATTTTCACAGGAAGAGAAGAAGCCGGACAGCGCATATAATCATATTTTAAATATGGAAGAAAGCGGTGTTATGGGCGCTTTGGAGATTCCAAAGATTTCTCTGTATCTGCCAATTTATCATGGAACTTCTCAGGAAGTTCTGGAAAAAGGAATCGGGCATCTTGAGGGAAGTTCGATACCAATTGGAGGGAAGAATACCCATGCGGTATTGACCGGCCATCGAGGACTTCCCAGTGCGGAACTTTTTTCTAATTTAGATCAGATGGAGCGGAATGATGAATTTTACATTCATATTCTCGGTAAGACACTGGCATATAGAGTGTTTAATGTAGAGACAGTGAGGCCAGAAGAAACAGGACATCTTGCCATTGCGAGAGGGCAGGACAGGGTAACATTGGTAACATGTACTCCGTATGGAATTAATACGCATCGTCTGTTAGTTCACGCAAGGAGGGTACCATATAAGGAGAAGAGCAGCAGTTCTCGAAAGAATAATTTATGGAAGTGGCTGTTGAAGCAAAAAGTCTTGTTGATTTCAACGGGGATTCTTATACTTTTAATTATTTACAGCCTGGTGCGCAGCAGGAAGAATAGAAAGCGAAAGAAACGCAGGCATAAAAAGAAATCAGGCGGTAACAAAAAGAAATAAGAAGGTATAAGAAAGAAAAGGAATATACCATAATGAATTATTAAAAAGGAGGCACAGTTGATGAAATCTATAATAGCCAGGAAGTTTAGTAAGTATATTGGCGCTTTTTTTGCTATAGTGGCGATGGTGGCAGGGTTGTTGCTGCCAGCGCAGATAAAAGCAGCAGATAGCTATAATAAGGACAAAAAAGGCAGCATAACGATTAATTTGGATGATGTAAAGCAGGGAGACAGCATTACGAATAAGAGTGGAGTTTCTGTCAGCATTTATCAGGTTGCATCTATCGGTCATGACGGGGTGAATATTTCTTTTGATATTGCGAGTTCTTTAGAATCTACAGGTGTAGATGTCAATGACATTACAACAAGCGATAAGAATCTGAATGCGGCGAAGAAGCTTACTACTGTCATTGACAATTCCGGTATTTCAGCAGTAACAAAGAAAACAGATAGTAACGGTAAAGTTAGTTTTACGGATCTGGCGCAGGGAATGTATCTTGTCGAAGAAAAAGACAGCGCTTCTTATGGAATGTTTTCTCCATTTTTAGTTGCGATTCCATATATGGAAGATGGACAGAACTGGATTTATGATGTGGAGACTTATACCAAGGGAGTAAGCAATCAGCAGGGTTCTTTAGAGGTAACAAAGGCTTTAGTTTATATGGATCCGGAAACAGGGAAGATTTATAATCTGCAGGCGCCGAAATCTTATGAAGAGAATGGAGAGACTGTTCCAGGAGCAAGATATTATGTTGGATTGTTCTGCGATGCCGAAGGAACAATTCCTTATGGAAAGAATTATTTGAAGACAATTGATTTTAATGGAAGCCACAGTGAGACAATAAAGTATGATAATCTTCCAGACGGTATTTATTATCTGTTCGAAACAGATGAGAATGGTGTTCCATATGCTATGGGAGAGACACATACAGAGCAGGATAGAACATATAAATGTGTAGTTGGAGATGGCTCCGGTGATTCTGCAGATAATAAAGTGCAGTTACAGGGCCGTCCACAGGGAAAGATGAATATCAGTAACGTATTTACTATTATTCCTGATGATTTCGTGGTTGTAGCAGAGCTGACCATTGAGAAGAAGGTGCTTGATCAGAATGGACAGCAGACAACAACAAATGATACGTTCTATGCTTCTGTCTACAAGCAGACAGGTTCAGACGATAATGTAGAGAATGAACTTATTCAGACAGTACAGTTACAGCAGAATGGTAAGGTGACTGTACCTGTTCGAGTTGAGAAGGATGGCAGCACAACGAAAGTTTACATAGAAGAGACAGATGCAGATGGTAACACGATTGATCCAGATAATTTTGCTTATAAGATCAGTGGTGAGGGCAATGTAGAATTATCTATGGAACAGCAAACTGGTACGATCACTCTTACAAATAGAGAAAAAGGCGACGAGGAGGAAGAGACAACTTCTAGTGAAGAGGAGACTACTTCAACAGAAAAGGAAAAGACACCACCTAATAATAATAAGAAGAAGAAGTCTAAGAGTGGTAAGACTGGCGATACTACACCAATCCTGACATGGATTATCATTGGAGTGGCTGCAGCCGTTGTGATTATCTTCCTTGTAGTAAGAAGACGAAAAAGTGAATAAAGCGTGATATAGCGTTTTCAGTATGCAGATAGCAATGTTGAATAAAGCGTGACAGAGTGTTTGTAATACGCAAATAATATCTAAATATATGCATGTAAACGGAAATGTTAAAGTACATTTTGATAATGCAGGCAGGTATACAGAATCACAATGAGAAAGGGATTGTACTTTTTGGAGTACAATCCTTTTTTGTAAAGAAAAGTTTACAAGAAAAACCGAGAAAGTTGACATACGTCTATTATAATTTTTGTAGTTTTACTACAAAGGAGCGTAAGAAATTATTATAAAGGGGCGTATGAAATGATAATAGAAGAAATACAGGTGGCTTTTCCGAAACTTCGAAAATCAGAACAAAAGGCAGCTTCTTATATGTTAGAACATGTGGAAGAAATGGAAAAGATATCATTAGGGAAAATGGCAAAAGGAGCAGAGGTCAGTGAGGCCACCGTAATACGAATGTTAAAGGCGGTCGGTTACAAAAGCTTTAAAGAGATTAAGATTGCATTTGTTGAGGAGAGAATGAAGAAAAAGGAGATAGATGAGGCAAATAGAGGAATTCTGGGTATTTCCATGAAAAAAGGAGATCAAATTGAGGATGTGCCGGGGAGGATTATTCAAAATACCATCAATCTTTTACAGGATTCCTTGCAGGCTATCTCAGCAAAAAAGTTGAAGAAGGCAGTAAAAGCAATAGAAAAAGCAGAGCGGGTGTGCATTTTTTCTGTAGAAAATTCAAATGCAGTAGCAGAAGATTTGCAGACAAAGCTGATGTATTTGGGTATTTACTGTGAATATACAAAGGATTATTATCTACAGAGCATTCAGGCAGGACATATGAAAAAAGGGGAGGTCGCGATAGGAATATCCTATTCAGGAACGTCTATTAATACGGTAGATGTTTTGAAACAGGCAAAGAAGAATGGTGCGACAACAATTGCGATTACCAACTTTGATAAAACGCCACTCGTTGAACAGGCAGATATCGTGATATTAACTTCAGATAAGCAGTTCCTTTATGGAAATGATATTTTTTCAAGGACGATTCATATGGCGGTTGTGGATATGATTTATACGGGATTATTAGTGGATGATTACGAGAAATATAGCCAGAGATTACACTGTAGTGGAAAACTGGTACATCGTAGAAGTTACGATTCCTTGATTTCATAAGTAAGGTATAGTTGATTTTTGGAAATACAAAATGTTTTATAAATATAGCTAATCATATGTATCCACAAAATCAATAAGTATATAGGAAGATAAAATATTTTGATATAGTTCGGATTTGTGTAGAAATACTACATGAGTCTGGACTTTTTTTGTAAATTTTCCTTTACAAATCTTTACATGGATTTGATTGTAAATGAGAAAAACTGGTGATAATCTTGGAAGCGTGCAGAACATACGAAGCACAAAACATGGGAGGTAAATATGTTAGAACTTAAAAATATTGTAAAAAAATACGGAAACAACGTTATTTTAGATGATATTTCATTACAGATTAAAAAAGGAGAAATCGTTTCCATTCTCGGGCCGTCTGGAAGCGGAAAGACGACATTATTAAATCTGATTCTTGGAATCACAGATATTTCTTCAGGAAAGATTATTTATGATGGAGAAGACATCACAAATGTTCCATTAGAAAAGAGAGGATTCAATATCGTATTTCAGGATTATGCATTATTTCCGAATCTGACAGCTTATGAAAATATCGTTTATGGACTTCGGAATAAGCCGGGCATTTCCACAGAACAAGATGTGCAGGATTTCATTCATTTACTTGGATTAGAAGAACATTTAAATAAGAGAATCAGCCAGCTTTCCGGTGGACAAAAGCAGAGAGTAGCATTAGCAAGAACGATGGTCATGAAGCCAAAGATTTTACTGTTAGACGAGCCATTAAGCGCATTAGACGGTGTAATTAAGGAATCTATTAAGAGTAAAATCAAAGAAATCGCCAGAGAATTTTCCTTAACAACGATTATCGTAACACATGACCCAGAAGAGGCATTAACTTTATCCGATAAAGTATTGATTATCAATGATGGTGAGATTGCTCAGTACGGAACACCGAAAGAAATCATTCAGCAGCCAGCAGATGACTTTGTGGAAAATTTCATTTTAAATCAGTTAGAAATTAAGAGAACGAACATTTTCCACTTATTTGCCGAGTGTGCGGCAACTGCGTAGAACAGGGGGATATCGTACATGAATCGACAAAAAAATGTGGAGATTAAAGGAATATTTTCGATGATATGTATCCTGTTTGGTGCATTTCTACTGATTCCAATGATTATGATTCTTCAAAAATCTTTTATGGGAAATGAAGGATTTACCTTAGAATTTTATAAAGATATTTTAGGAGCAGATTTCCTTAAAATATTTATAAACAGTGTAGGAATTGCAATGGCGAGTGCAGTAATAACAACGATGCTGGCATTTGTACTGGCATACAGCATTCACTTTACAAACATACCTGCACCTGCCAAAAAAGGAATTCACCTGCTGGCGGTTATGCCGATGCTTTTACCGACAATTACTTATGGATTTGCAATTATTTATTCGCTTGGAAAACAGGGGCTTTTGACAAAGCTTTTTGGCAGACAGTTATTTGATATTTATGGATTAAAAGGCCTGATGATTGGCTATATCATCTATACATTGCCGATTTCCTTTTTACTGATTAATAACACGATGGGATACATCGATAAAAAGTTTCTGATTGTGTCAAGAGTAATGGGAGATCATGCCGGGAGAACTTTTTATCAGACAATCCTGCGCCCTTTGTCTGGCACGCTGGCAGCTTCAGTAATCCAATCTTTCTTCTTAAGCTTTACCGATTTTGGTATCCCGGCATCCGTCGGCGGAAGGACAGAGGTTGTTGCAGGAAGACTTTACAATGAAATGCTTGGAAGTGTACCAAACTTTAATAAAGGTGCAGTTGTAGCGATGATGATGCTTCTTCCATCTATTATCAGTATTCTTGTATTAAGTTATCTGGAAAAATACAATATTCGTTATAATAAAGTTTCTGATATAGAAATGAAAAAATCAAAGGTAAGGGACATTGGCTGTGCGGTTGTCTCAGCAGCAATCCTGCTTTGTGTTATAGCCATTTTTGCAGTAATTATTATCGTTCCATTCATTGAAGAATGGCCATATTGGGTACACTTTACAGCAGCACATTTTGTTTCTGTATTTCAGGATACAGAACTTCTCATGGTTGTAAAAAATTCGGTGCTGGTTGCCGTTCTTACCGCAGTTTGTGGTTCCCTGATTGTATATGGAGCGGCATTAGTAACCGCAAGAAGCAGTATTTCAGGAAAATGTAAAAAAGTAATCGAGAGTATTTCTCTGGTAACAAATACAATTCCAGGTATGGTTCTTGGTATTGCGTTCCTGCTTACATTTTCTGGAACAAGCCTGCAAAATAGAATTGCAATTATTATCTTTTGTAACATTATTCACTTCTTTTCAACACCGTACCTGATGATGAAGAACTCCTTAGAGAAAATGAATGCATCCTGGGAAACCACGGCAAGATTGATGGGAGACAGCTGGTTTAAAACGGTTATCCGTGTGGTAACTCCAAACGCAATGTCCACATTATTAGAAGTGTTTAGCTACTATTTTGTAAATGCGATGGTAACCGTTAGTGCGATTATCTTTATTATCGGAGCGAGAACAATGGTTATCACAGCCAAAATCAAAGAATTACAGCATTTTGCGAAATTTGATGAAATCTTTGTTTTATCGCTATTATTGTTTGCGATTAATATTGCGGCAAAAGTAATATTTAGTTTTCTTGCTAAGTTAGTAGCGGTAAATTCTAAAAATAAAAACAAACAAAAACTTGCACAAATAAAGGAGAATATGATGAGAAAGAAATTTTTAAAAAAAGGACTTATACGAGTTGCAGCATTTTGTCTGTGTACAATTTTAGCAGGAAGTGCAATTTTAACAGGTTGTGGAAAAAGCAGTGGTGCATCTTCCGTATCCGATCAAGTAGTTATTTATTCTAACGCTGATGATGAAGCGGTTGTTACAATGAAAAAAGCATTAGATGAAAACGGCTACAAAGGCGAGTATATGTTCCAGACATTTGGAACCAGTGAGCTTGGAGGTAAGCTTCTTGCAGAAGGAAAGAACATTGAAGCAGACCTCGTAACAATGAGTTCTTTCTATGTAGAAAGTGCACAGCAGCAAAACGGCATGTTTAAAGATCTTACATTTGATACCGGTGCATTAGAGGAATATCCTTCTTATTATACACCAATCACTTCTCAGGAAGGTGCCATCATTGTAAATACAGAAATGATGAAAGAAAATAATCTTCCAATGCCAACCTGCTTAAAAGATTTGGCCAAACCAATATACAAAGGATTCCTTTCTGTAGTAGATATCGAAGGTTCTTCTACAGCATGGCTTATGATTCAGGCTTTAGTCAGTGCTTATGGCGAAGATGGAGCCAAAGAAGTATTAAAAGGAATCTATGATAATGCAGGTGACCATTTAGAAGAATCCGGTTCAGGTCCAATAAAAAAAGTACGTGCCGGTGAAGTTGCTATCGGGTTTGGTTTAAGACATCAGGCAGTAGCAGATAAAAATTCCGGACTTCCAATCGACTTTGTAGACCCAACAGAAGGAAACTTCTCATTAACAGAATCTGTAGCCGTTATCGACAAAGGCGATAAAACAAATGCAAAAGCAATGGATATGGCAGAATGCATCATTAAGAAGGGCCGTCCAGAACTCATTAAAACATATCCAAATCCTTTATACGATGGGGAAACTGCTGACAAAGCCAACGAATCCGCATATCCAAAGAAATTTAGCGAGAAGCTTACGGTAGATTTATTAGAGAAGCATAAGAAGTTATCTGAGGAATGTAAGTAGGTATTGTTGAAAGTTATTTGAAAAAGATTTTTAGAATTGTATAGAAAATATCATGGAATATGAAAAGGCAGGTTGCAATGTAAGGAGAAAGCATATTTTCCAAAGCTTATTTAAGGAAGTTGTCCAAGAATCTTACATAACAATCTGTATAGAAAAAATTATTTTTAAGAGTAAAAAATAGAGAAATAAGGAGATTTAAAATGTATAAATTATTAACACCTGGACCACTGACAACAACAGACACTGTAAAGGAAGAAATGCTTGTAGACCATTGTACTTGGGATGACGATTATAAATCCATCACCCAGAAAATCCGCAAAGAGCTTCTGGAACTTGCACATGTAGACGAATCAGAATATACAGCAGTATTAATGCAGGGAAGCGGAACTTTCGGTGTAGAATCTGTTGTCACAAGCTCCGTTGGAAAAGATGATAAAATCCTTGTTTGTGAAAATGGTGCTTACGGTGCAAGGATGGCACAGCTTGCAAAACAGGCAGGAAAAAATGTAGTTGTATATCACGAAGAATACAGCCATGTACCAGATGCAAAGCGAGTAAAAGAATATCTTGATGCTGACCCATCTATCACACATGTCGGTATGATTCATAGTGAGACAACTTCCGGAATTTTAAATGATATCGAAGCTGTTGGAAAAGTAGTAAAAGAAGCTGGAAAAACATTTATCGTTGATGGAATGTCCTCCTTTGCAGGAGTAGATATTGATGTAAAAGCAATCGGCATCGACTTCATCATTAGCAGCGCCAACAAATGCATTCAGGGTGTGCCAGGATTCTCCTTCATCATCTGTAAAAAGAGTGAACTTATGAAATGTAAAGGAAACTGCGGAAGCCTTTCCCTCGACTTATACGATCAGTGGGAGACAATGCAAAAGGATGGCAAATGGCGATTCACATCACCAACACACGTTGTACTTGCCTTTGCAAAAGCAATGGAAGAATTAAAAGAAGAAGGCGGCATTTCAGCAAGAGCAAAACGCTACCGTGAAAATAATCAGTTATTAATCAGGAGAATGCGTGCCCTCGGCATTGAAACCTACATTGACGATGCCCATCAGGGACCAATCATCACAACATTTTTCACACCGAAAATGGATAACTTCTCCTTCGCAGAAATGTACGAATACATCAAAAAACGCGGCTATGCAATCTATCCTGGTAAGGTAACTGATGCAGATACTTTCCGTATTGGAAATATCGGAGAAATTTATAAAGAAGATATTGAAAAAGTAAGCGATATTATTGAAGAATATTTTGAGAAATGCTGTGGTGGACTTGTGAGACAGACAGCGTAAAATATGAATTTTGATATAGAAAGGAGATAAAGAAATGGCAATAGAAGCAGTAATTTTTGACTGGGCAGGAACAACAGTAGACTATGGATGTTTTGCACCAGTACAGGCATTTATTGAAGCATTTAAAGAATTTGGAATCACACCAACCGAAGAAGAAGTCAGAAAACCAATGGGAATGTTAAAACATGACCATATAGAAACAATGATGAATATGGAACGTATTCACAACGAATGGATTCGCATTCATGGAAAAGACTTCACTGCAGAAGACGTAGATAAAGTATACGAAGCAAGCGAAGCAGGTATCTTTAAAATTCTCAAAGATTTTGCAGAACCAAAGCCATTCGTTCTTGAGACAATAGAAAAACTTCGCCAGGCAGGAATCAAAATCGGTTCCACCACAGGCTATACTGACGATATGATGGCCATCGTTGTGCCAAAAGCAGCCGAAAACGGCTACACCCCAGACTGCTGGTTCTCCCCAAACTCCGTAGAGAATCTCGGCCGCCCATATCCATACATGATCTTTAAAAACATGGAAAAACTCAAAGTAACATCCGTAAAAAATGTTGTAAAAGTAGGCGATACCGTTTCTGATATCAAAGAAGGACTTGCCGCAGGCGTTACCACAGTAGGCGTAATCGAAGGAAGCTCCATTATGGGACTTTCAAAAGAAACTTACGAGGCTCTTGCTCCAGAAGAACAGGAAAAAGAGTGCCGGAGAGTGGCACAGGTTTATAAAGAAACTGGGGCAGATCATATCATTAGAAATATGAGTGAATTAACAACGATTTTGCTTTAATTCATATTGGAATAACAGAATTATGGATGAGGAATAATAGAGTGAGTCGTATCGTAAATATTTCTTTCTATGAGAGTACAGAACAAATATTCGAATTTGTTCTGTACTTTTTTCTATTTGAATGGTATACTGGGTAAGTGACAATACTAAGAAAACAACTGCTATTTCTAAAATATCACAAATAGATTAGAGCTGATTAGGAGAAATCATATGGACCATTTCGAATTAGTGTCGGACTTCGTGCCGACTGGAGACCAGCCACAGGCGATTGAGGAGCTGGTAAAGGGATTTAAAGAAGGAAATCAGTTTGAGACTTTGCTTGGAGTTACTGGTTCCGGTAAGACATTTACGATGGCGAATGTCATTGCACAGTTGAATAAGCCGACGCTGATTCTGGCACATAATAAGACTCTGGCAGCGCAGCTTTACAGTGAGTTTAAGGCATTTTTTCCACATAATGCGGTAGAATATTTTGTGTCTTATTATGATTATTATCAGCCGGAAGCATATGTTCCCTCTACGGATACTTATATAGAGAAGGATTCTTCGATTAATGATGAGATAGATAAGCTGCGCCACAGTGCGACAGCAGCGCTGATTGAGAGGAAGGATGTCATTGTTGTGTCATCAGTTTCGTGTATTTACGGCATTGGTAGCAAGAACGATTATGCAAAGATGATGATTTCGCTGCGCCCTGGAATGGAGATTGACAGGGATGAGGTTGTACGCCGTCTGATTGATATCCAGTATGTGCGTAATGAGCTTGATTTTAAGAGAGGCAGTTTCCGTGTACGTGGGGATGTGCTGGAAGTTGTGCCGGTTTCTTCTTTTGAAGATGCGATTCATATTGAGTTTTTTGGCGATGAGATTGATCGGATTATGCAGGTCGATGTGCTGACGGGAGAGATTAAGGCAAGTCTTAATTTTGCGATTATTTTTCCGGCTTCGCATTATGTTGTGCCGCAGGAACAGATTGAGCGTGCGGTGAAGACGATTAAGGAAGAACTTGACGAGAGAGTGGAATATTTTAAGGAGAACGATCAGCTTTTAGAGGCACAGAGAATTTCAGAACGAACGAATTTTGATATAGAGATGTTAAAAGAGACAGGATTTTGTTCTGGAATTGAGAATTATTCGAGACATCTTACGGGATTAGAGCCGGGAAAGGCTCCGTATACGCTGATTGATTTCTTCGGGGATGATTTTCTTATGATTGTCGATGAGTCACATATTACAATTCCGCAGGTGCGGGGAATGTATGCAGGAGACCGTTCGAGAAAGCAGACGTTAGTTGATTTTGGATTCCGGCTGCCTTCAGCTTTAGATAACCGTCCTCTTAATTTTGATGAATTTGAGGAGCGGATTGATCAGATGCTTTTTGTATCTGCGACTCCGAATGTGTACGAGGGAGAGCATGAGATGCTCCGGGCAGAACAGATTATCCGTCCGACAGGACTTCTTGACCCGCCGATTGATGTCCGGCCAGTAGAGGGACAGATTGATGATTTGATTAGTGAGATTAATAAAGAGGTAGCGAAGAAGAATAAAGTTCTGGTAACTACCCTGACGAAGCGGATGGCAGAAGATTTGACTGCTTATATGAAAGAATTGGATATTCGTGTGAAATATCTTCATTCCGATATTGATACATTAGAAAGAATTGAAATCGTAAGAGATTTGCGAATGGGTGTATTTGATGTTCTTGTTGGAATTAACCTTTTAAGAGAGGGATTAGATATTCCAGAGGTTACGCTGATTGCTATTCTTGATGCGGATAAGGAAGGATTTTTACGTTCAGAAACTTCTCTTGTACAGACAATCGGACGTGCCGCACGAAATGCAGAAGGACACGTTATTATGTACGGAGATACGATTACAGACTCCATGCGTGCCGCCATCACAGAAACAAAGCGGCGTCGTGAAATTCAGATGGCATATAATGAAGAACATGGCATTACGCCAAAGACTATTCAAAAGGCAATTCGGGATGTCATTTCTATTACCAATGAAGAAGCACCAGAGAAGAGCCGAGGTTCCTTAAAGAAAGATATGGAATCTATGAACCGTAAGGAACTTACGGAAATGATAGCTAAGTTAACAAAGAAGATGAATAAGGCAGCGGCAGAACTGAACTTTGAAGAAGCGGCAGAATTAAGAGATGAACTGAAAAAGTATAAGATTGCTTTGAGGGATTATGACGATTAGAAAGGATACAATATAATGAGCGAAAAGAAAGAATACATTCGCATTCGAGGGGCGCGTGAGCATAACCTTAAAAATATTAATATAGATATACCGAGAAATGAATTTGTAGTACTGACAGGACTTTCAGGTTCTGGTAAGTCCTCACTGGCATTTGATACGATTTATGCGGAGGGACAGAGAAGATATATGGAGTCACTGTCTTCGTATGCAAGACAGTTCTTAGGACAGATGGAAAAGCCGGACGTTGACGATATTCAGGGTCTTTCTCCTGCCATTTCGATTGATCAGAAGTCCACGAACCGCAATCCACGTTCTACAGTTGGTACAGTAACGGAAATCTATGATTATCTGCGGCTTCTTTATGCGAGAGTTGGCATTCCTCACTGTCCAAAGTGTGGAAAAGTAATTTCCAAGCAGACAGTAGACCAGATTGTAGATATTTTAATGAAGCTTCCAGAACGAACGAAAATTCAGCTTCTTGCACCGATTGTAAGAGGAAGAAAGGGAGAACATGTAAAAATATTAAAAGATGCAAAAAAGAGTGGCTATGTTCGTGTTCGCATTGACGGGAATCTATATGACCTTGCAGAAGAGATTAAGTTAGAAAAAAATAAAAAGCACAATATTGAGATTATTGTAGACCGTCTGATGATAAAGGAAGGTATTGAAAACCGTCTTACAGATTCGATTGAGACCGTAATGAAGCTTACAGGGGGACTTTTGTTAGTAGATGTTGTTGGCGGGGAACCGATGAATTTTAGCCAGAGTTTTTCCTGCCCGGATTGTGGTATCAGCATTGATGAGATTGAGCCACGAAGCTTTTCTTTCAATAATCCGTTTGGAGCCTGTCCAGTCTGTCACGGACTTGGATTTAAGATGGAGTTTGATGTTGACCTGATGATTCCAGATAAAAAAATGAGTATTGCAGATGGGGCGATTACTGTATTGGGCTGGCAGTCTTGCACAGATCCAAAGAGTTATACGAGAGCAGTTCTTGATGCATTGGCAAGAGAGTATAATTTTGATTTGAGTACGCCATTTTGTGATTTAAGTCCGGAAGTCCAGGATATTATTATTCATGGAACAAATGGACATGAGGTAAAAGTATACTATAAAGGAAAGCGTGGAGAGGGTGTCTATGACGTTGCTTTTGAAGGCCTGATTCGTAATGTACAGCGTCGTTATCGCGAGAATCATTCTGAACGTCAGAGAGCAGAATATGAAAACTTTATGACAGTGACTCCATGTGATAGTTGTCACGGTCAGCGATTAAAGCCTGAATCTCTGGCAGTAACAGTAGGTCAGTACAATATTTCCGAATTGACATGCCTCTCCGTAAAGCGATTAATTTCCTATTTTAATGAAATTGAACTTACAGAAAGACAGCAACTTATCGGTAAACAGGTGTTAAGAGAAATTCGTGGAAGAATCGGCTTTTTAAATGATGTTGGTCTTGACTATTTAAGTCTTTCACAGCCAACAGGGACGCTTTCTGGTGGAGAAGCACAGCGAATTCGTCTTGCAACGCAGATTGGTTCTGGACTTGTTGGAGTGGCATACATTCTTGATGAACCGAGTATCGGTCTGCATCAGAGGGATAATGACAAACTCATTTCTGCATTAAAACGTCTGAGAGATTTAGGCAATTCACTTATTGTCGTTGAGCATGATGAAGATACGATGCGGGAGGCAGACTGCATTGTGGATATTGGACCAATGGCAGGCGAAAATGGTGGGAAAGTTGTCGCAGTTGGAACTGCAGAAGAACTGATGGCGAATCCAGATTCCATTACAGGAGCATACCTTAGCGGGAAAATGAAAATCCCTGTTCCAGAAGTTCGGAGAAAGCCGCAGGGGTATCTGACGGTGAAAGGAGCCTCGGAGAATAACTTAAAGAATATCAACGTGAAGTTTCCAATCGGCGTATTTACCTGTGTAACAGGAGTTTCCGGTTCAGGAAAAAGCTCCCTTGTCAATGAGATACTCTATAAGAAGCTTGCCTGCGTATTAAACCGTGCAAGAATTAAACCAGGAAAACATAAAGATATTGAAGGAACAGAACAGTTAGATAAGATAATCAACATTGACCAGTCTCCGATTGGACGTACTCCACGTTCTAATCCAGCCACTTATACAGGAGTATTTGATCATATCCGTGAATTGTTCGCTATGACAAAAGATGCCAAAGCAAGAGGATATGACAAAGGACGTTTCAGTTTCAATAAAAAGGGCGGCCGCTGTGAAGCCTGTGCCGGTGATGGTATTTTAAAGATAGAAATGCAGTTTCTTCCTGATGTATATGTACCATGTGAAGTCTGTCATGGAAAGCGTTACAACAGAGAGACATTGGAAGTAAAATACAAAGGCAAAAACATATTTGAAGTATTAGATATGAATGTCGATGAAGCATGTGAATTCTTTGAGAGCGTGCCATCAATCCGAAGAAAGATAGAGACACTTCGAGATGTAGGACTTTCCTATATCAAGTTAGGACAGCCATCGACAACCCTTTCCGGTGGAGAGGCACAGCGAGTAAAACTTGCCACAGAATTAAGCCGCCAGAGTACCGGAAAGACAATATATGTTTTAGACGAGCCAACAACGGGACTGCACTTCGCAGACGTTCATAAACTAGTTGATATTTTGCAGCGGTTAACGGAAGGTGGCAATACAGTTGTAGTCATTGAGCATAACCTTGAAGTCATCAAAACAGCCGATTATATCATTGATATGGGACCAGAAGGTGGCGAAGGCGGCGGCACGATGGTGACTTGCGGAACACCGGAAGAAGTTGCTGCGGTAGAAAAATCTTATACTGGAAAATATCTGAAAAAATATTTGAATCCTGATTTGCCGCAGGCAAGGTAGACGAACTCAGGGAGATAAATAAAGCATATTTGTGACTTTAGTCGCAGCGTGTTGAATGTTCGCTTGAACGCGCTCACATTTAACACTTGTTCCGAGACCACAGATATGCTTTATTTATCTCCCTGAGTTCTGCTCGTTGGCAGCTTGGAAAATCAGTTTAAAAGATATTTTTCACAAATAGTTCCAGTCTCAATCTTTCAGAAGGACAATCCCCCGTAAAACTGCAATTGTCTGCGGCAAATCAGGATTAATCAGATTCTATTTCGTATGTAAATCCTGCATCAGTAATTGTTTTTATCGTATCAGAGATTCCCTGTCCATCTGCCGTGAGATAACCGGAGGCAAAGATAGAGTCTACGATACTGAGAAGTTCTTTTTCACGTCCTTTAAAGTAAACTTCTCTTCCGGCAGCACATCGGATATCGGATTGTGGAGCCATTAATCTGGCAAGGCACAGTACTTTCATACAGTAAGCTGGTGTGAGGACAGAAGTATCTGCATTTTCTAAAGGAGTCCCTGGAATTGGGAGAAGGAAGTTGATTGGCAGAGCCTCGGGCTGAATTTCACGAAGATCGAGGAGCATATCTACAATATCTTCCTTACTTTCACCCATACCGATAATACCGCCGCTACAAATTTCAAAACCAAGTCTTTGTAACATATGAATATTATTTACACGCTGTTCATAAGTATGAGTGGTACATATATTATGATAGTAGGAACGGCTGCTGTTTAGATTATGATTAATTCGGTCAAGACCGGCTTCTTTTAACATTAATGCCTGTTTTTCAGTAAGAAAACCGATGGAACAGCAAAGATGTGTTCCCTGTGCTTTCATAACACGAATTTTTTCAGCCAGCTCTTCTATTTCTTCATCGGTAAACTTCATTCCACTAAGACCAATACAGTGTCTGGAAAGATGGTTATCATGTACAAATGCATTATCACTGTATAACTTTTCATCATTTACCCATTTATATTTTTCAATTTCTGCTTTTGAACGGCAAGACTGGGCACAATAAGCACAATTTTGAGAACAGTTTCCACTGCGGGCGTTTGTAAGAAGATGAATACTCACATGATTGCCTTTATATTTTTTACGAAGACTTCCGGCCATTTCCATAAGAAGAGGCATATCGTCTTCTGGAAGATTCATAATAGCGATGGCCTCCTCGCGTGAAAGAGAATATTCCTTATTTACATTTTTTGTTAATATATTTTTAATTGTGTCAATAGTTACTGCTTCACTCATAATGAATCCTTTCTTAACCTCACAAAATAGCTTCCAAAATGAAAGCACGATAATTCTTATTGCATTTTATTTCTAAAATTCTCTTATTTGTTACTGTAACATGGTAAAAAGATATTGTCAACCGTAATAAAAATTAAAGTTAACAATAAGATGTTGCTATTTAATTCATTAAGAACAGACGCCCGAGAAGAGATACGATATCCTATATTTGTGACTTTAGTCGCTGCGG